>JAABUM010000675.1_pt1 | contig 57243 bp, 48 predicted proteins | sample 5559161 | NCBI WGS metagenome assembly JAABUM01 (sample SAMN10711868, study PRJNA513369) | rock metagenome | isolation source: Antarctica rocks | place: Antarctica: Victoria Land, Siegfried Peak nord
ACCGAAGGATCGGGGGCAAAACGCCGTATGAGGTGGTGTTCGCCTGGCACAAGAAAGAGCCGTCCTTATTTCACAAGGAGCCTGCTGCGCTCCTCGCTTACCGTTCACAATCTGCTGACACTTGACACTTACCCCAATAAAGCCTTAATTCTGGGGGAGCCAGACTTTCTTTCCTGTCCCCCCAGAATTGGGGGCTAGGGGGCTTCTCAGGTGACGATCATCCGGCAGCTTTGAGGCCATGCGGGAGGAATGGCGCCTGGGGCGAGGGGTTGAGCAGACCGGCAAGGCTGAGGAGCTGGGCGGGTGAGCCGATGGCGATCAGGATGTCGCCGGGCGTCAGCATCCGGTCGTCGGGGGGATTCGGGACGAAGACGCCGCCCTCGCCGCCTGCCCGCAGGGCGACGACGAGCGCGCCCGTCTTTTGCTTGAGTTGGGCGGTCCCGAACGTCATGCCCGCGCAGGCGGCGCTTTCAGTCACCGTCACTTCGCGCAGCAGGAACTTGGTCTGGTCGGTCTCGGTCATCGCCGTGATGAAGTCCGTGACAGCCGGATTGATCGCCGTGATCGCCATCCACCGGCCGCCCAGAATGTGCGGCGAGACGACCTTGCTGGCCCCCGCCCGGAGCAGTTTGGCCTCGTTCTGCAAGGTGTCCGCGCGGGCGACGATGTAGAGGTCGGGCCGCAGGCCGCGCGCCGAAAGGACGATGAACGTGTTGACGGCATCAGTCGGCGTCACGGCGATCAGGGCGGCGGCTCGGTCAATGCCGGCCTGTTTCAGCATCTCGTCATCGGCGGCGTCCCCCTCGACATGCGGGACGTCCGCCTCGCGCAGCATCTCCAAGCGCACCAGCTCCTGCTCGATGACGACGTAGGGCACCTTGTTCTGTGTGTACCCCTGCGCGATCTGCTGCCCGATGCGGCCATAGCCGCAGACGATGTAGTGGTTTTTGAGCGCGTTCACTGTGCGTGTCATCCGTTTTCTGGAAAGGAGCAGCAGCGTCTGCTCGCTGACAAACGTCTCAATGATGGTGGTGAACAGCCACGCCGCTGTCCCCAGCCCGAACAGGATCAGGACGATGGTGAAGACCGTCCCCGCCGTGTCGAGCGGCTTGACCTCGCCGTAACCGACGCTGCCCAGCGTGATGACGGTCATAAACAGAGCTTCGAGGAAGCTGTAGTGCTCGATTCCCATATACCCCGCCGTGCCGCCGGTGACAATGAAGCCCCCGGCCAGGAGCGCCATCCGCAGCCGCAGGAGCGGATTGCGGTAGAAGTCCCGCAGCCGAGGCGTGGGCTTCAGGCGTGGCAGCCAGCCCCTCATTTCGGCATCGCCGTTACCCTGTCTCCCGGCGTCACGTTCAGATCGAACGTCTTGCCCCGGAACCGGACGCCTCTGATCGTCAGCCCGCCCCACCCCGGCGGCAGGTGCGGGTCGGCATACAGGGACGCCTCGGCGTCCCCCACGACCTTTGTTCCCCGCCCTTTCCGGCCCGGCTCCACGACTTGCAGCCCGGCGAACCCGTACAGGACGCTTTGCAGGCAGCCGCCCATGCCCGTACAGAAGTAGACACGGTTCGAAGTCCGCTTCTCGGCGAAGGCGTCCCACGGGCCGCGCAGGAACGGGCGGTACGAGTCGTGAAACAGGTCCAGGGCGTCCTGGCCGCGCCCCAGCCGGGCGGCGACGATGGCGTGGATGCTGGCCGTCATGGCGGGGCCGTTCTTGATGGTGTGGGCCGTGTAGAAGTCCAGCATCCTGCCCGCCGTTTGCGCGTCGAACGGGACGTTCAGGGGGTGAACAAGCAGCAGCGTGTCGGCCTGCTTGGCGGCGAAGCGGTCCGTCATCGGCGCGGCGTTCTCGGCGGGGCTGCCGCGCGATTTGTCAAAGGGGAAATACATCCCGTCGGCAATAGCCCTCCAGCGCGGGTCGGCGGGCTGCCCCAACACCCCTGCCGCCCGCGTCGCCGCCCGCAGGTTGGCCTGCACGACGGCGTTCGTCCAGGCGTCGTCGTCCACCACCCCCGCCGTCTCGTCGGGTGACAGGACGCCCTTGACGTGGTACTTGCCGTCCGCGCCTTTGGTGACACGCGAGACCCAGTATTGGGCCGTTGCCGACAAGATCGGCCAGCCCTCGCTCTTCAGGTACGTCTTGTCGCCCGTCCACAGGTAATACTGCCAGGCCGCCCACCCGACATCTGCCGTGATGTGACGCTCCTTTGCGAACTCCGCCGGGGCCATTTCCTCGCCCGTGTCCGCGCTCTCCCAGGGGTACTCCGCCCCCGCGAAACCATGTTGTTTTGCGTTCATCTTCGCCTGCACCATCCGCTTGAAGCGGTAGTCTACCATACCCCGCGCATCCTCCGGGTGCTGGACAATGAGCGCGGGCAGCATCCAGACCTCGGCGTCCCAAAAGATGTGGCCGCCGTAGAGGTTGGAGGACAGGCCGAAGGGTGGGATGGAGTGGTCGGAGCCGGGATAGGTGGAGGAGAGCAGGTAGAATAGGTTCGCGTGCGTCACCTGCTGCGCCTCCGGGTCGCCCTGGATGACGATGTCCGATGTCTGCCAGAGATGGGGCCAATTGTTAGTAGGAAAAGCGCCGCTGGTACTTGTCTTACTGTCCTTGCCGGAAACCATCGATGATAATGTTCCCGAGTGTAAGTCAAAGGTTTGTTGGTATGCGACGATCTGGCCGATTATACTCGCTCCCCTGACCGAGATCAATTGGCCGAATTTATCATAATGCCCCGCTTGGCGTTGAGTGATAGATCGTGCTGAGGAATCATAAACATTGCTTGATCTGCCATCACTGAAATAACTCGGAATGGGATTGTCTAAGTCACTGCTCTTTAGCACCCACGGGTCGAAGGTTTTCTGGTTCAGGAACAGGGCGTTAGCGGCGGTGGCCTGGTCAGCGGGTGACGGGGCCGGATTGGACGCTGAACTGGTGTCATGGTGGCAGCCGGCGAGTAGAAGACAGGCGGCAACGAGGATAGGTATAATGCGAGCGTTCACGGGGGTAAGATACGCCTGAGCGGGCGGAAAGTCCTGCATGGGGAGATGGAAAGAACCCATCCCGGCTCACAAGTTCGCCACCCTTCCCTGTTAGGGAAGGGCTTTCAGAGGTGTCGGGCGGCGGCTTCCGGGTGATGAGGAACAAGGAAGAATGGCATGGAAGAAAAGATCGTTCGGGCGCATCGCCGCCCGGAGAAGCAGGCACTGGCGGAACAGATGCGGCAGGAGATGACGCCGAGCGAGAAGCGATTATGGGAGCGGTTGCGGGCCAATCGGCTAAATGGCCTCGCATTCCGGCGGCAGCAGGTGATCGGCGGGTTTATCGCTGATTTCTACTGTCGTGCGGCCAGGCTGATCATCGAGTGCGATGGGCACGTTCATGCCACTCAGGCAGAATACGACCGGGAGCGAGACCAGATGATCGGGGCCTACAATCTCCGCGTCCTGCGTGTCACTAACGATCAGATCATATACAATTTGCCGGCTGTTTTGGCCGACATCATTCAAGCTGCAGGCGCGGCAGCAAAGTCCGAGGCCCTTCCCTAACAGGGAAGGGTGGCGAACTTGTGAGCCGGGATGGGTTCTTACGACCGGGATGGGTTCTTCAAGGAGATATTATGGCGGACACGCGAGGGGATACGCAAGGGAACACACGGAAAGTCCGGTGGGGGATCATCGGGGCGACGGCGCGGATCGCCCAGAACGCGCTGATCCCCGCCATCTTGAGCAGTGAACACGCCCAGCTCACGGCGGTGGCCTCGCGCAGCCGGGACAGCGCGCGCGAAATCGCCGCGCTGGCCGGGCCGGAAGTGGCGGCGTATGGCGATTACGACTCGCTGATCGCCGACGCCGATGTGGACGTGGTCTACCTGCCCCTGCCGAACAACCTGCACCTGGGCTGGGCCGTCGAGGCGATGAACAACGGCAAGCATGTCCTGTGCGAGAAGCCGCTGGCCCTGAACGCGCCGCAGGCGGAGGAGATGATCGAGACGGCGGCGGACAACGGGATCGTGCTTTCTGAGGCGTTCATGTACCGCTATCACCCGTTGCAGCAGGAGGTGGCGTCGCTCGTGCGCGGCGGCGACCTGGGCGATGTCCGGCTGGTTCGCGCGTCGTTCTCGTTCGTGCAGACGGACGAAGACGACCACCGGCGCGATCCGGGCATGGGCGGCGGGGCGCTGTTCGATGTCGGCTGCTACTGCGTCCACATCGCCCGGCGCGCGTTCGGGCGTGAGCCGACCGTGGTCACGGCGAAGTCACTGTACGACCCGCAGACAGGGATTGATACGACCACGACGGCGCTCATGGAGTTTGACGGGGGCGGCATCGCCTTGATTGACTGCTCGTTCTCGCTGTCGTTCCGGGCGACCTATGAGATCGTCGGCAGCGACGCCTCGCTCACCGTCCCGAACTTCCTGCTGGGGGGCCAGGCGGCGGGCGATCATGCCGAAGCGGGCGACTACTGCCTGTCGCGCGGCGGGCAGGACGAGGAACGCCGATCCCAGCCCGGCAGTATGTATGTCGGCGAGGTGGAGGCGATGTCGCGCCGGGTTTTGGGCGAAGACGTGTTCCTGCTGCCCGCAGAGGACGGCCTGCGTAACATGCGCGCCCTGGACGCCGTTGCCGCCAGCGCGCGGACAGGGCAGAAGGTAGGGGTGTAGGGAACTCGTCACGGGGCTGAACCCCCGTGCTCTAGAAGTGCAAGCCCCCGCCTGCGCGGGCGAAGACAGAATCTTAGGGGCGCTGCTTGCCGCGCTCTTCTGTTGCCCGCGCAGGCGGGGAGTTGCTCTTTCACAGCACGGGGGTTCAGCCCCGTGAGCAAGCACCCTAAGACACCGCCACGACCGCCCCAATCGCCAGATCGTCCCACGTCAGCCGCACACTATCGGGCACCGCGTCCGTTTCCTCGAATAGCACCAGCTCATTGTGCTCCCGCAGCCAACACTTGGGGACGTAATAGCGCGTGTGGCCGTTGACGGCCCAGTAGCGGCCCAGATTGATCCCATTGACGTACAATATGCCCTTGCCCATGCCGTCAAGGTAGGCGACGACCTCGCGATCCGGCACGGCCAGTTCTTCCGAGGGCAGCGCGAACGAGGCGCGGAAATAGCGCAGCGGGCGCTTGGCGTCCTCCACAGGCCCCCAGGCGATCTCATGGGGCGCGATCTCCCAAGACAGGCGAGACCGGAAGCGCCAGTTTGTGATCGGCGTTGAGAAGTCGCGCAGGACGGGGCCAAACAGCCCCTTTTTCTCTTCCTCCAGCCGCCGTCCCTTGAACTGCCAGGCGCCTTTGAGGCGTCCCATGTCGTCGCTCAGGACAGCGACCGTATTCTCGCCCTGCTTCAGCGAGACGCGGGCCGTCAAAGATGGGTCGGCCATGCGCTCCTCGGCGGGCGCTTCGCTGACGGCCACGAGTTCATCGTTGACCAGCAGCAGGGCACGGTCGGCGAGGGCAGTTAGGGCCAGCGTCGCCTCCCCATCGGCGTCGGCATGGAGCGTCGCCCGATACCAGGCGTAGCCGGACTTGTCGCCCAGATGGACGCGGTTCATCGGGTGGTACATGGCTGTCCAGCCAGTCGTATCGTAATCCGGCTGCGCTTCCTCGTCGGCGGGCGCGCTCTGCCAGTGTTCGAGAACGGGTGCGGCGGGCAGGGACGTGTCGGGAATCGGCAGGGGTGTCCACGCGCCGCTCTGGTACTTCCACAGGTCGGTCGTGCCGGGCGTCAGTTCTGCCTTCAGACCGTCCTCCGTCTCACGAAGATAATACGCGCCGAGATACACCGTGCCGTCGTCGCCGAACCAGGTCAGGTCCATCTGGCCGGGCGTCAGCGTCAGGAACGTCTGAGTCCGGCCCTCGGGCGTCTCGTGTCGGCGGACATGGACGGGGTCGCCCGGCGTGGCGGCGAACTTGGGATCGCTGTCCGGGTCATAGGCGACGATGACCGTCTCCCCCGGCGCTTCCAGAACGCGGGTGATGATCGGCGCGTAGAAGTCAATAATCGTGCCGCCGACGGGCCAGTCCAGGACGAGCGGGCGGACCGTGCCAGCGGGGACGGAGACGTGGTGCGGCAGGCCCTCAGCGATCTCGGACAGGTCCACGTCCGCGCGCTCTGCGCCCGTGTTTTCCAGAAACCAGAGCTTGCCGCTGTCGGTCTCGCGCCGGTGCAGCAGGACGTTCACCCCGCTCCGGTCCTCCGAGGGGCCGCTCGCCAGCGTCTGGCGGTGCAGGGCGGGGTCGTAAACGGGCGCATTCAGCAGGATGTCCGCGAAGGTCTGCGCGAACAGGGCGGCGCGGCGCGTCCGGCCGTATTTCTTGTGCAGCGTCCCCGTCTCGGAAAGCGGGCCGGTGCTGTAGTAGGAGGTTGTCTGGCCGTACATCGCGCCGTAGCCGAAGTTGGTGCCGCCGTGCCACATGTAGTAGGTGTAGCCCGCGCCGCCCATCGCCAGGATGCGCCAGGTCTCGCGCTCGGTGAAGGCCGGGTCGAACGGATCGCCGCCGCCCCAGGTGGGGGCGGTGTCATAGGGCTTGTCCCAGACGTTGTACCAGCCCGTCCAGAACTCGGTCGAGTGCAGCGGCTTGTCCGGCTGCCGCCGCCGGTAGTCTTCAAAGCGGTCAGCAATCCGGTGGGCATTGATACATTCAATGGCGCCGGGAAATTGGCCCTCGCAGGTGATCAGCGGCACGTCCATCCCGTACTTGCGGGCGATGCCAATCAGCGCGTCCATGTAGAGTTCCTGGGAGTGGCCTTGACCGCCGCCCAGGTTCAGCTCGTTTTCGATTTGGCACAGGAGGATTTTGCCGCCGCGCGTGACCTGCCGCTCGGCAAAGATTGGGAGCAGGCGGCTCCAGTAGTTCTCGACGGCCTGCAAATAGAGCGGGTTGAACGTCCGCGTTTCCAGCCCCGATTTGGCGTAAAGCCAGGATGGGAAGCCGCCGCCGTCCCACTCGGCACAAATATAGGGGCCCGGGCGGACGACAATATACAGCCCGGCCTCGGCGATCATGTCCAGGAAGGCGGCAACGTCGGCCTGGCCGTCAAAGACGAAATTGCCTTCCTCCGGCTCATGGACGTTCCAGAAGAAGTAAAGCTGGAGCGCATTCAGCCCGGCGGCCTTGGCCTTCTGGATGCGGTCCACCCACAGCTCACGCGGGACACGCGGGTAGTGAATCGCGCCCGCCGTTAAGAAAACGCGCTCGCCGTGGATGAGAAACGATTGGGCGTCATAGGTGATGGGTTCGGTCAAGGGGTATGGCTTCTAAACAAAATGCGGGCGATTGAAATCGCGGCAACAAAGGCACGAAGTCCGCCTTCGCGGACTCGGAATTCTTAACCGGCGAAGGCCGGTTTTGTGAACTTGTTGCCGCGATTTCAATCGCCCGCAACTCTGGCAAACGCTACTTGGGCTTCTTCTGCACGGGGAAGTGGCCTTCGGCGCGCAGGGTCTTGGTGATGCGGACGGCGGACAGGGCGCGGTTGAAGGTGTAAATGTGCAGGCCCGCAACGCCCTGTTCCAGCAGGTCGCGGCACTGGCGCGTCGCATACTCGATGCCCCGGTCCGTGATCTCCTTCTCGGTCCCCTCCCCCAGAAAGTCGGTCAGCTTCTTGGGGATGTCCTGGCCGCTGAGTTCGCCGATGCGCTGGAGCTGACCCAGCGACGTGACGGGCAGGATGCCGGCGAGGAGCGGGAAGGTGATGCCGGCCCGGGCGGCCTTGTCGCGGAAGGCATAGAACAGGTCGTTGTCGAAGAAGAGCTGGGACGTGGCGAATTCGGCCCCGCATTCCTGCTTGAACCGCAGCCACTGGATGTCGTGGTCCAGGTGCTCCGCGTCGGGGTGCTTTTCCGGGTAAAAGGCGCAGCCGATGTGGAAGTCAAAGTTCGTTTTGACGAATTCGATCAGGTCGGAAGCGTGGGCGAAGCCGTCCGGGTGGGGCTTATACTGCGGGTCGTTCTGGGGAGCGTCGCCGCGCAGGGCCATCAGGTGCCGGATTCCCGCTCGCTGCAAGGTCGTCAGGATGTCGCGGATTTCGTCCTTCGAATGGCCGACGCAGGTCAGGTGCGGCACGGATTCGATGTCTAATTCCCGTTCGATGCGACTGACCAGGTCCACCGTCTTTTCCCGATTGGAACCGCCCGCCCCGTAGGTGACGGAAACGAAATCGGGCGCCTGGCGGGTGATCTCGCCCAGGGTCGAATACAGCGTCGCCCAGCCCGCCGGGTTCTTGGGCGGCGAGAACTCATAAGAGAGCGTCGGAACGCCCGCCGTTAGTTTGTCACAGAAACTCATAATATTACTCCGCCGTTAGGAACCAATCCCTAACAAAGTTATCTCGACACGTTCACAGAGCGCGTGAAGCATGAGTTGGTGGCACTCCTGAATCCGCATTGCGCTGGGGTTGACGCTCTGCACGATCATCTCGTAATCCGCCAGACCTTTGCACTTGCCGCCCGTCTTCCCCAAAAACGCGCCCGTCACCAGGCCGCGCTCTTTGGCTACGGTTAATGCACGCACGACGTTCTCCGAGTTGCCGCTGCTGGTGAAGACAATCAGCACGTCGCCCGGCATCCCCAGAGAGTATACCTGCCGCGCAAAGATGTCGTCAAAGCCGTAGTCGTTGCCGATGCAGGTCAGCAGCGTCCCATCTATGGACAGGCACATCCCTGGCAATGATTTCCGTTCGCGGTAAAATCGCCCGGTGAATTCTTCGGCGAGGTGTGCCGCCTCTGCCGCCGAGCCGCCGTTGCCGCAGGTGAGCAGCTTGCCGCCGTGCTGGAACGCATGGAGGACGGCATCAGACAGCGCGTTCAATGCCGGCTCGTGGACAGCCAGCGTTTGCAGATCACGCTGCAATTCCTCGATGTGTTTGGTGAGCATAAGGCTAAGTTTGAAGCGCCTCGGCCAGCAGCGTCACCGGATGGGCGACGCGGATGTCCGGCAGGCCGTGCTCTTTCAGGCCCGCGCCGATCCAGGACAGGCAGCCGGGGTTGCCCGCCGCGACCACGGAAGCGCCGGTGGATCGGATATTCTCCAGTTTACGTTCTTGCAGGCGTTGTGCCATGTCCGGCTCAGTCAAGTTGTAAATCCCCGCCGAGCCGCAGCAGATCTCGCTTTCAGGCAAAGGCGCCCAGGTCACGTTCGGCAGGCGCGACAGCAGGGCGCGGGGCGCATCGCGGACCTGCTGGCCGTGCGCCAGGTGGCAGGCGTCGTGGTAGGTCATGGTGACGGGTAACTCCGAGACGGCCCGGAGCGGCGCGACCCAGCGGATCTCGTCCAGCCACTCGCAGACATCGCGGACTTTGGCGGCGAAGGCGGCGGCGCGGGGGCCATACTGGGGATCATCGGCCAGAAGCAGCCCGTACTCCTTCATCATGCTGCCGCAGCCCGCCGAGTTGACGACAATCGCGTCCAGGCCGTCAAAGGGCGAAAAGGCTTCTATGAGCGTCCGCGCCAGTGACCGGGCCTGGTCGCCGTAGCCATTGTGCCCGTGCAGGGCGCCGCAGCAGCCCTGCCGTCGGTTGGTCAAAACTTCGCAGCCGTTGGCGGCAAGGACCCTCACAGTGTCGGCGTTGACATCGCCGAACAGGACGCGCATGGCGCAGCCGGCGAGGACGCCGACGCGGGCGCGCTTCTTGCCCACGGCAGGCGTCACGACCGGCGGCATCGGCGGCGAGATCACGTCCGGCAGGCTCGTCGTCTGAGCCGCCGCTTTGGGGTCGCCGGACAGCAGGCGCACAGCGGGGGCGGGAACGACGCCGCCCATCACCGTCTGGGCGGCGCGCAGGGTCGCCGTCATTTTGGGCGGATGGGTAAGCGTGTCCAGCAGCGCCCAGCGGGACAGGTCGGTGCTCCGGGGGCGAACGCGCTCCGCGTTGATGCGCTCGCGGGCCGTCTCCAGCAGCCGCCCATAAGGGACGGCGGAGGGGCAGGCGGTCTCGCAGGCGCGGCAACCCAGGCACAGGTCGAGATGCCGGGTCACGTCCTCGTCCTGCGGCGACAGGCTTCCCTCGTGCATCTTTCGCATCAGCACGATCCGTCCGCGCGGGCTGTCCGCCTCGCTGCCGGTTTCGAGATAGGTCGGGCAGGACGGGAGGCACAAGCCGCAGTGGACGCAGGCCATCAAATCTTGTTCGTGCTGGGCACTCGTCATGGCACGATTTGGTACGCCTGGGGGTAATACTCGGCGACGATGTTTCTGCCGTATTCCCAGCCGTTCCTTATATCCTCCGAGGCGCGGGTAGCGCTGTAGTAAACATGGACACCCCCATTATTCTCCAAGAAGTTCGATGCCTCTAGGGGGAAGACGTACCGCTCGATGGTCAACAGCTTCGTCCGAAGGCTGCGCTCTGTCAGATACAGACTCGGCGGCTCATAGTAGTTGATCTGCTGGATGAGCGTCTCAACGTCGAAGGGCCCGGCGACTAAAGCCTCGGTACATTCCAGCGGGATGTACAGAGAAGGCATGACGCTATCAGGAATGCCCATCGCTTCCAGTTGCTCAATGAGAACCTGGAAGGTTTGAAAAGACACGGCAACAAGGCTACTCTTGTCAACAGGTGTGCCAAGAAGCTGATCGAGATGGATAGTTAATGGCTTACTCAGCGGAGGATCGTGCCGCGTTTGTAAAACGAAACCGACCCATTTGGCGACTTGCTGCTGAAGGGCGTCACTTTGGTAATGACCATTCGTTGTCTTGGAGCCACTTTGTCTGGTCGTCGGTAAGGAGAGCGTTTCCATGCTTCCACGTCCCATCTTTGTTTAAAGCCGCACCATCCTGAAAATGAACATGAGGCTGCTCAAAAAGGTCAGGATTACCTTTGTCCACTCTTTTAATACCATTAGGCGCTTGCCCCTGTTCCACCTTTTTCTGCATCTGGTTCGGACTGAGGGCCGCCATAAAAAGTTCTCCTCCAATGAGTCATGTTGTTACAACCGCCCGACGAACCGGCCCGGATTCCACATCCGGTCCGGGTCCAGGGCGTCTTTCAGGCGGGCCATCAGGCCGAAGTCGGGCAGGAGCGGCGACCAGACGGGCGTACCCTGGGCGCGCAGGGCGTCCGGCATCCGCTCAAGGATGAAGCTGCCGCCGCAACGGTCGGCTTTGTCCTTGAGATCGGTGTAAAAGGCCGCCCAATCGGCGTCCTCGCGGGCGGGCGCGAAATGCGCCGTCATCAGGCCCAGGGCGGCGTCGGCGGCGACGAGGGCGCCGAACCCGGCACGGCGGGCGGTCCACTCGACCATGCGGGAGAACGCGCCCACTTGGGACGAGAGGAGGTGGAACGAGGCCGTCATCGGCGCGTCGTCCAGGGCAAAGTCACGCAGGCGGGCGCGGACAGGCGCGGCGGCCTCTTCAGCCAGCGCGGCGGCTCCCAGCGTTTCGGTCTGCCAGGCAACGGCCTCCCCATCGCCGTCGAAGCCGAGGACGACGTACTGCGCCGGAGAGGCTTCCGGCAGCACAGCCTGGGCCGCGGCAGGATTCAACAGGAACAAGAAGGAGGGCGCCAGATCGAACGCCAGGAGGCGGTCCAGGACATCCTCGCTGTTGTGATTCGGGTCCAGCGGCAGGAGGACGGTGGCCGACGCGGGCGGCAGCGGCGCGACTTTGAACGTGGCCTCGGCGATCAGGCCCAGTGTGCCGAACGAGCCGCAGTAAAGCTTGGGCAGGTCGTAGCCGGCGACGTTCTTGACGACCTTGCCGCCGCCTTTGATCCATTCGCCCCGGCTGTTGAGGACCGAGACGCCCAGCAGCGAGTCGCGGACGCTGCCGCAGCTAAGGCGGCGCAGGCTATTGGCGCGTGTCGCGACCATGCCGCCCACCGTCTGCTTGTCGGGCAGGGCGATGTCGAGGGGCAGGAACTGACCGTGCGCTGCCAATATCTTCTGCAACTGAATCAGCGTCACGCCGGCCTGCGCCGTCACGGTCAGGTCGGCGGGCGCGTAGTCCGTGATCCGGTTCAGCCTGCGCGTGGAGAGAGCCAGGTCATAGCGGGCGGGCGGGTGGCCCAGATGCCGTCGCGTTCCGCCGCCCCAGGCCACGATGGCTTTCCCCAATGCCTGCCGCACGATTTCCTCGGCCTCGACGGGTGATGCAGGCGCAAGGATGGAGGCAGGGATTTGGCCGAAAAGATCGCAGGACGACTCCGTCATGCCCTGAGTATATCATTTTTCATGGGGCAGGGTCAACCCAGGCGCATTCCCGCTCATTCCTGGATCGCAGCTAGCAGGTCTGGCAAGAAGAGCGTCAAGGTCTTTGTGGCGAGCACGAGGCTGTCTTCATCGGCCAAGCCTTTCACGACACCGGGGAGATTGATCAACAGAGTCCGCCCGCGCATCCCGGCGACGCCGCGTGAGACGGACGCTTGCGGCTGACCGGCGCCCATCGCCGCGCGGCGCAGGGTCTCGATAATGCCGGGCGCCCCGCGTTTGAGGAGCGCCTGCGTGGCTTCCGGCATCACGTCCGCATCCGAGTAGCCGGTCCCGCCGACGGTCAGAATCAGGTCACACCGCATCGCCTGGTTGGGGACGTCGCACCAATCGCGCAGAATGCGCTCGACTTCGGCCCGCGCGCTGCGGACCACGAGCGGACGGTGGACGGTGTAAAGCCCTGCGCCTGCTGCCATCAGGACGCGCTCGACGGCGGCGCAGCCCGCCTCCTCCCAGGACCGCAGGCCCACTTCGGCGAAGGTCCCTTCGCGGCGGGCCAGCCCCAGAATGCCCACTCGTATCATTGTTTCCTGCCTGTTCCTGGACTTCCAAGGTCTCCTTGCCTATTGCACGAGTCCTTTCGTCACTTTCATGAAGATGTCTTCGAGGTCAGTTTCCTGCTCGGAGAAGGTCTGGACGCGCAGGCCGCTGTCCACCAGGAGCTTGTTCAAGCCGGCCTGCGCTTCCAGGTCGCCGGTGAACTCGATGTGCAGGTGGGAGTCCACGGGGCGGACGGCGCGGACGCCGGGCGCGTCCGCGAGAATCTCCATCGCCCGGTCGTGCCCGTCCAGCAGCTTGATTTCCAGAGTCTTGCCGCCGCTGATCTGGGCCATGATGTCCTGAACATTGCCCGAAACCAAAAGCTCACCGCGCTCGATGATGCCGACCTTGTTGCAGAAGTCGGCCAGCTCGGGCAGGATGTGCGAGGAGATGATGATGGTCTTGCCCATCGCTTTCAGTTCTTTGAACAGCTCCTTGATCTCGATGCGCGCGCGGGGGTCCAGGCCGGACGCCGGCTCGTCCAGGAGCAGGACCTTGGGGTCGTGGATCAAAGTTTTCGCGAGGCACAGCCGCTGCTTCATGCCGGTGGACAATTCTTCCACATAATTGTCCTTTTTTCCCGATAAATCGGTCAGATTGAGCACGTCATCTATGATGCGCGGGCGCTGCGGCTTCGGCAAGCGGTATGCGCCCGCAAAGAAGTCTAAATATTCCCAGACCCGCATGTCGTCGTAAATGCCGAAAAACGCCGGCATGTAGCCGATCCGCCCGCGCACGGCCTCGGGATTCTCGACCACATCAATGCCGTCAATCAGCGCCGTCCCGGATGTCGGCTTGAGCAGAGTCGCGAGCATCTTGATCGTCGTCGTTTTGCCGGCCCCGTTCGGGCCGATGAAGCCGAAGATGTCGCCCGCCTCCAGGTGCAGGCTGAGGTCTTTGACGGCCGTGAGGCCCTTATATTCTTTATGCAGGTGATTGATTCGGATCACGCGATTGGTTCTCCTAACGGTCTGCCGCCGCGCACGTCCCGGCGGTAGCGCGTCAACATGTAATAAAGGCAGAAGGCGACGCCTAGGACAAGCCCGATGTCGTAGACGAGCAGGACGTGGGACGGGTCCGCACTCCAGACCTCAGTCTCTTCCTCCGGCGCTTGCCACCGGGGGGCTGCGAGAGTGGCAGGCCCCGCCATCATCCAGTTGGACAGCACGGACAGCACAAAGAGTGGACTGAACCAGGACAGCGCAGGCACCCCATAGTAGCCGTAGTCACCCCGCACAGGAAAGCCATAGCCGCTCAACGAGAGGGCATACCATGGAACGATGGAATGCACCCACGGGAGCGCCAGGACCCGCAGAATGCCGTCCACAATGATCAGGCCGAAACATGACGCGCAGGCGATGACCAACACCGTCGTTCGGGCGGAGGAGGCATGGCGCGCGACAAACGAGCAGAGCAGGCCCAGCATCGTGTAAGCGGCAGCCGTCAAAAGGTAGAAAACGATCAGGCCCGGCAGCAGCGCGGGACTCATGTTGAGGCCCGTGCTTACGAGCAGCAGCAGCGGCGCCGTCGCCAGAATCAGCAGACAGGCCGGCATCAGCGTCGCGAGCCACTTCCCCAGAATGACTTCGCGCCCCGGCAGCCGTGTCAGTGCCAGGCTCTCCCAGGTCCGTTGCTCCCGTTCCTTCGTGATGCTGGCAGAAGCCAGGATCGGGGCGGGTAAGACGACAAGGAAGAGCAGGCCGCGCGTCAGCCAGAACCATAGAGGCCGGAAGATTGGGGCGTCCGCGTCTCCCATAGCCCACAGGACACGAACATACAGCCAGGCCACAACAGCCGCGATGATCCCGGCCGTCCAAGCGGCGGACCGGCTGCGGCGCAGCCAGCGCCCGCGCAGCCAGCCACGCACCTCGCGCCTGAAGACCGGATTAGCTAGCAGGACGCGCACCAGATTATCTAAAAGGATGTTCACCATTCATTCCGTGACGACCAGGGCGTAGCAGACAAGTTCGACGGTGTTGCCTTCCGGGTCGCGGACGTACAGCGAGCGCCATTCCACCCACTCATGGAACGCCGTCGTCACATTCAGGCCAATCCCTTCCAGCCTTGCCCTCTCGGCGTCATAGTCCTCAGGCGCAATGGCTAAGGCCAGGTGATCGAGCGGTGAATGCTCAGTGCGCGGGCGGTTTGTCTCACTCCGGTCGAATAAGGCCAGTATTTGGGTGTGGCCCGCAACACCCGCCGCGATGCGGAAGAAGGCGCTGCCAGGAAAGCGGCGCATCAGTTCCAGCCCGATCACATCGGAATAGAAGCGCTGCATCGCGTCCAGGTCATTGACGCGCAGGGCGATCTCACCCAGCCCCCGAATGGTGCGTCTCATTTCCATACATTCTCCTACGTCCGCTCACGGACCGCTCGACCGTAGCGGCTGACCATGAAATAAAGGGCGGCGGCGGTAGCGATGACGGTGACAAGCAGGTAAGAGCCAACGATCAGCGGGTAGGCGTCGTGCTGATATTGGGGGTCTGCCGGGTTCAGCCACGAAACGAGCGAGGAAAACGCAAAAAACGGGTTGAGCCACAGGACGGGCGCATTCTCCTGCGGGCCGGAGTGAGACTGGAGAATTTCAATAACCTGGTTGATGATGACGGTCCCGACGCAGAGAAACGCCGTCATGGTCAGGGCGGTCGCCGTCGCGCCCGCCGTCCGCCGCGCCTGAAAGGAGCAGAGCAAACCTATGGCACTATAAAACCCCGTTGTGACGACTAGAAAGAGCAGCGCGGCGGGCAGAATTACAATACTCGTGCCTCCGAGGAGCGCACAGACGAGCAGGTACGGGAGGGCCAGAAGGATGACCAGCCAGGGGATGAGCTGCCGCCCCACCCATTTCCCGAACAGTATCTCCCAGGCCGACAGCCGGGTCGTCGCCAAAGCGTCCCACGTCTGCTGCTCGCGCTCCTGCGTGATGGCGGTCGAGGCCAGCGCGGGGGCCAGCAGGACGATCAGGGTGAGCGCGCCGTACACCAGGAAGGGCAGAAGGTCCTGCGCGTCCCGACTCGTGCCGCGCCCGATGGCGTTCAGGCCGCGCGCGTAGAAGTAGAGGGCGACCAGGCCGATGGGCCAGGCGACGACAGGGATGGCCCGACCGACGCCCTTGCGCCGCAGGCGCAGCCGCCCGCGCACCTCGCGCTCCAGGACCGGGTTGTCGGTGATCAGGCCCATTCTAGTGTACGACCTGTATCTGGCCGGGTTGCGACAGCATGACCGCGATCTTGTTCTGGTAGCGGATGAGCGGGCCTGAGACAACGACCTCGCGGCCCTGTAATGTCTGCATATTGGGGAAGCGGGAATAGGCCCGGAAGGTCAGCACGGCGGTGAGGGCGTGCGCGTATTGCGGGTCGAAGTCCAGCACCAGCGTCTGATGCGTGGGGTCTTGATAGACCTGAGTGACGACCCCATGGAAGAGGATCGCCCTGCCGAGGCTCTGCCGGGCGAGGGCCAGGTTATGAGCGTCCATCGCCCGTATGTATATCGGCGAGTTCCGTGTGATCAAGGCAAGCGGCGCGGTCCGTGAGGCGACGGCCTGTTGTGGGGGGTATCGAAAGCGGGGCATCCTCCCCGGAAGCCCATTGGGAACGGGCGGGGGAGCGGCGGCGATGATGCGCGCGCCCTTGATCGGCAGGTGGACGATCACCAGGCTGATGTCGTTCTCCCGGACGGCCCGCCCGTCCACACGCGGGGCGGGGCCGGCCAGCGCGGGGTCATCGCTCCAGCCCAGCAGCAGGGCCTCGCCGGACGAGGGCGTGTAGACGGGCGGGGCCTGGGTCTGGCCGCCGCTATAGTAACCGTTGTTATTTTGCTGGCCCAGGGAGCGCGCATAATCGGCGAGAGCCGCCTGCATCCGCGCACGAATGTCGGCCTGGGCGTCGTTCCCATTCGCGTGGCTGCCGAGAGGAAGGCCGGACAGACTCCCGGCCGGCGCGGCGCCGCCGGCGGCCATGCCGGAAACAGGTACGCTTGCGCCGGGCGGGAGGTCTCCCAATGTCTGCCACTGGCCGCCGTGGAGCAAAACACAGCCGACCAGCGCGTGAGACAAATGGTTGGTCACGGCGCCGGTGACGCGGCTGAGAGGGGTGCCGCCTTGTTCTGTAAGTGTGCTGTCCACAGTGCCGCCCAAGTCCTCGGTCGCCTGCACGTCGAAGGCGCGCATAGCCCACATATTGACCGATGTGTCGAGCAGGGAAGCGCCTTCCGGGGCCTGCACGAACTTGGTCACGCCGTAAGCCTGCACGTCGGGGTTCGATCCGCCCCGGTAGCCGTAGGAGATGCCGGGGTTGGGAATGGCGGCCAAGGCGTTCGCGCCGGGCAGCGACAGGTCATAGGCCGTGCGGTGCGGCGAGAACAGGCCCAGCTCGGCGTAAACGCCCGCCTCATGCCGGCCCGCCGTGGTTTCGACAATGGCGGCGCGGTTCAGGAAGATCGAGCCGCCTTTGGCAGCGTAGCCAACGCCAAAGGTGCCGACCGCGAAGAGCAGGACGAGGAGCGGGATCGTCACCCAGGCCAGCTCCTTGCGGTCCAGGCGCTTGAGGATGAGGTAATTGGCAGGAACCAAGGCGATGAGATAGACCAGCAGGAACAGGCCGATGACCTCGGTTCCGGGTGCATCTAGAGACGGCCCGCGCATGACCGCATCGGACAGGAGATGCGAGTCCCCGCCGTAGTAATAGCCGGGGTGGTAGTTCTCCTCGCGGGCGGCGACATGCGGCAGGATCGCGGCGGACGCGGCGGGGCCGGCCGTCAGCAGCATCCGCCAGAGCGCCGCACCGTCGAAGGTGGATGACTGGAACCCTTTGGCCGTCGGATCATACGCCGTCAGCGTCACGCAGCCCGCGCCGTAGGGGCCGGCGATGACCAGGGGCGAGCCGTCCGGGGCGGATTGGAGGACGCGGACGCCCGGCAAGGGCTTGGGGGTCAGCGTCAGAGCGCCCACCGCCCCGGCGCCGGGCAGCGAGACGGCGGGCCGCGCCGCCCCGATGCTCGCGGGCAGCAGGCCGTTGTAGAATGCCGCAGCGAAACGGCTGGGGTCTACGCCCCCGCAGACAACGAGGTGACCGCCGCCCGCGACCCAGCCGCGCAGGGCGTCCGCCTGCGCCTCGGTGAGCGCGTCCAGCGGGGCATCACTGCGGAGCAGAAAGGCATCCACGCCGCCGTAACCGGCCGCTTTGTCGGGCAGGTCGGTCCCCGCCGCCTCCGCCACCTGCACCGATGTGGGCGCATTGCCGGTCTGTGAGAGCGATCCAGGCGGGAGCCGACTGCCTGACACAACACCCAGAGCGCCGACATGGGTAACGCCTAACTGCCGTCCGCTCAGAGGGGTGAACGCGCCGGGGTCGCCGCCGAAGCCGACCAGCAGCGGATCATTGTCGCTGATGGGCGTTCCCGTGATGGCCTGCGAGGTCTTCGTATCCTGCGTGTTGGCCTGCGCCAGCACACGCCCGTCGCCGCGCGGGCGGCCCTCGACGAGCTGCACGGTGACGCTGTCGCGGCCAGGGTCCAGGCCGCGCGTGAAAAGCTGAAAGGACTGCGGCCCTGCCCCGGCCGAGACGGTGACGGGGCGCGCAAAGAGAGCCGCGCCCAGTGTCCGGTTGCCGCCCGCCCCACGCCGGTTCGCGTCCGCGCCCGCCAGTGCCTGGACTTGTCCGGCAACACTGTCACCGGCCGGGTTGCGGACCGTGACGGTCACGGGGCACCATGCGCCGGGGCGGTAGCGCCCGGCAATGCCGAAGACGGCCGTGAGCGTCGGGCCGTCGGCCCGCGCCGTGGCCGCCCCCACCCCGGCCAAACAGCAGCAGAATATCCACCCCAGGAGAATGCGGACATGCCAGACGGGCCGGATCATCGGGACTGCCTCAGTTCTACGGGTTTGTCCCGCCCTCGGACCTGATCACCGCCCGGCACTGGAAGTGCCGGGCTACTGGTGAATGAAAGTCGCTCCGCGACTCAAGACAAGAATACAAGATTGGCTCACGAGGACTGTTCCTCAGTCGCGGAGCGACTTTCACGTTGAGTAGACCGGCACTTCCAGTGCCGGGTCTTAGCGGCCGCCCTCGCGGGTCTTAGCGGCCGCCCTCGCGGGTCTTAGCGGCCGCCCTCGCGGGTCTTAGCGGCCGCCCTCGCGGGTCTTAGCGGCCGCCCTCGACCGCCTCCATCTCCGCATCGGAGATGTCGAAGTTCGCGTAGACCTTCTGGACGTCATCGTTGTCTTCCAGCATGTCCACCAGCCGCAGCACCTGGCTGGCCTCCTTGCCGGCGATGTCCACCGTGGTCTGCGGCAACATCGTCAGCTCGGCGGAGGCATAGGCGATTTTGGCGTCGTCCAGCGCCTTCTGCACACCGCTCAGGTCTCCGGGCGCCGCCGTGATCTCGAAGCCGCCGTCGTCGGTCGGCTGCACGTCCTCCGCCCCGCCCTCGATGGCGGCCTCAGTCACGGCGTCTTCCGTGGAAACGCCGGGGTCCACGATGAGGACGCCTTTAGGCGAGAACAGGTAGGCGACGCTGCCCGACTCGGCCAGCCGTCCGCCGGTCTTGTTGAAGGCGGCCCGGACATCCGAGACGGTGCGCTGCTTGTTGTCGGTCAGGCAGTTGACCAGGACGGCGACGCCGCCCGGCCCGTAGCCCTCATAGGTCAGGTCCTCGTAGTTGGCGCTGTCGTCGCCGCCCGCGCCGCGCGCGATGGCGCGCTTGATGTTGTCCTGCGGCATCGAAATCGCCCGCGCCCGCGTGATGGCCGCCCGCAGGGTGATGTTGGAATCGGGGTTCGGCCCGCCCGATTTGGCGGCGACGATGATCTCACGAGCGAGCTTGGTGAAGAGCTTGCCCCGGTCAGCATCAGCCTTGCCCTTCTGGTGCTTAATGCTATGCCATTTGCTGTGTCCTGACATCGTTCTCTCATCCTCTGCTTAGGTTATTTAACGGTCTGAAGCCGTAAAAAGGTTCGTAAATTAGGTTCGTAGATTAGGTTCGTGTGGCGACTTATTATACCAAAACGGGGCGGGCAAACGTCAATGGAACAAGCATGGAGTTTTCGGCGGGGAATATTGTGAGCACTCACCCCGCATCTTCGGCCCACGGGGTTTATGTCAGCCCGCACTCAAAGAAAGCGGCTCAAACAAAGGCTGTGACAATGGGAACTCAGAAAAATAGCTAATCACAATCTTCCCCGTCAGCCAGCCGACAAGAAATCTTGTTGCTGAGGTAGTGTATTCAAGATATTCTTCTGACCAGTCACTGTCCAAAACGATTGTCGGCCAAGCATCAGGCTTGCCTTGTGTACGCCAACACTGCATCGCTGAGTCTGAACAAAACACCCCCCACGGTAACAGGCCGCCCAATGCGGGATAAACAGGAAAAGGCTGACAAGTATCAGGACTTTCGCGCTGGAAAGGCTCTATGATACTCAGACTTTTCAGGCCGCGAAAAAGGCTGAAATGAGACCAAGGGCTAGATGTTTTGATAAAGGGGTTGAGAAGACAAACACGTCCTCCGAAACTGCCGGAACCATACAAATTGATTAACTGCTTGTAGTCCTGCGGCAAGGCCGTCCCAATCCATTGCTCTACCTCGTTCCATTGGTCCCACGTCCCGGCAAAAACGGGTGAGTCCGGCGGCGGCACTAAGACTTGAAGTTCAGTGAGCATTGGTTCCATGTGTTATCCCTTTCTGCCTCAACACGGCCTCACCATCGCCTAACATGATGGTCCCGGCTATTTCGGGTCTTCCAGCATCAGCAGGCGGTGCGGGTAGTCAATGGTGACGCGGTTGTGCTGTGAGAGGACAGGGACACCCAGGGTCATGCCCATCTCAAAATCGAAGGACGGGCTGAGCTGGTGGTCAATGGCCGACTGCCCGATCAGGCCGTCCTGCGCGATCGTCGCGGGCGGCGTCGATCCGTCACTCGGTACATGGGAGATCAGTACCCTTCTTCGTCTAAAAAGGCCGTCATCAGGTCCAGAAAGAGCTGGCGCAGGGTGACGTTGCCGTGGTCCAGGCAGTAGCGCTTGGCGCGATGAAAGAGCGCGGGGGACATGTCCACGGTCGCTTTGGCGCCGGTAGGGTGCATCAGCTTGTGAGCCAGTGACTCGTGGACGCGGGCGATCAAAGCGGCGCTCTTTTCGGCCTCGGGGTCGGCGGGCGCTTCGGCGGCAGAGGACTCTGAGTCGGTGAGGTACTGGGCGAGAACCAGGTCATCCTCACGCGCGGCGGGGGCCGGGTCGGGAGCGGCGAGGGGGGCCGGGTCGGCGGCAGCCTCGGCGGGCTGGGGGGCGGACTTCTTTTGTTCCCGCAGGTTGGCGAGGCGCAGCTCGGCGAGCGTTGTCATGGGCGAAATCTCCTCGTTCTGCTCATCTTCATTTCATCATTTCATCTTCGTCACTTGGTCGTGTTCTTGAGCTGGACCGGCCACTTTTTTTCGCGGCTCATCTCGTTCAGCGTCCGGGCGACGAGCGCGGGCGTCATCAGGCGCTGGTCGCGGACGTAGCCGTTGACGAACAGGGCGTCGCACAGTACGCAGACATCGCGCGGGACGCCGCGCGTGATCGCGTGGACGTCGGCCAGCGCCTGGTCCTCAAAGTAGGTGTCAATCGCGCCGCCGCCCGCCGTCGTGATGCGATAGGCGATCATGTCAGTCATCTCTTCCAAGTCCAAAGGGTCCAGGCGGCCCACGACGGCGATGCGCGACCGGAAGGCGTCGTGCCGCTCCAGCTTCTTGGGCAGGTTGTCTTGGGCGAGCATAACGACAGTGATCAGCTTGGTCTGCGACGTCTGGAAGTTAGTCAGGTCGGAGATGGCGTCAATGACGCGCGAAGCGACGTTCTGGCCCTCGTCGAGCAGCAGGACCGGGTGGCGGCCCGCTCCGTACTCGTCCAGCAGGAACCGCTCCAGCGCCTGCCGGTTCTGCGCCTCGGTCCGCAGGGCGGGCATCCCAAAGGCTTCCAGGATGAGCCGCAAAAACTGCCCCGGCGTCCGCACCGGCGCCCCCGGCAGGAAAGCGACCGTCTTGGTCGGGTCGTCGTCCCACGTCATCTGGAGGCCGTTGGCGATGGTGGTCTTGCCCGACCCGACCGGCCCCGTCAGCACGGCCAAGCCGCGCTTCTGGTCCACGGCGTAGCGCATCTTGGCGATGGAGACTTTATGCTCAACGCTGGGATAAGCGTAGCGCGGGTCGGGCTGGACGGAGAACGGGGTCTCGCGCAGGCCGTAAAACTCTTCATACATGGCGTGGGTTCACTTTGACTTTGCGTTAGACGCTGGGAAATAGGTCGTGCCAAATCATTATAGAGGGAATCGGCGGCAAAATCAAGCGGTCAAGAAGACTGACTTGAGGATTGGCCTTGGGCGTAGGCTAAGAGACGGGCCATTTCGTCCCGTTGGAACTGCTCGGAGTCGGTGTCACGCCCGCGCCCCGCCGCGCGGCAGCGCTCGACAAAGTCTGTGGGTGCGCCAGCGTCGCGGCCGTAGACCTCGGCCAAAACCGGCGCCCGCCCGACACGCCCGAACCAGTAGCGGCTGTTGCCATAGTCGCCCTCGCGGCGATGGATAATGGCGTGCCAGTAGTCGGCCAGAGGCTCACCTTCATGCACCTGGGCGAGCCTGTGGCTCGTCGCCAGGTCGTCGTTGAGCAGGTGCAGCCCAACCTTCACCAAGTCGGGGGCAGCGGTCGCCTCGATTTCCTCAGTTAGCGCAGCATCAAACACTTGTCCCGGAGCTAACGGCGGCAGCGGGTCACGAGTGAGCAGCAAATCGGCGATTTCTTGGGCAGTTCGTGGGGTCGGTATCATGCGGCGGCCTCCTATGCGCCATTATACCTCAGAAGCCGGAAGAGCGAGGGGAGAGCACGTCCATCGCCCTTCCCCAACTCTGCGGATGTCACCGCCCGCGCCGCTCGAACAAACGCCTCAGGCCGCACAGAGCAACGCCGATGAGGTAGGCAAGGATCGGCAGGAGGCTATAAACGGGAGAATACCAGTTATCAAAGGGGTTGCTGCCGCCGAGCGCGCTGACCATGCGCCCATCCAGTGAGTTGTAGCCGCCCAGTCCCAGGCTAAGATAGCGCATGAACACCCCGAACCCGCAGAGGGCGGCAATCGAAACCACCAGGACGGCCCACCACAGGATTTTCCAGGCGACCTTGGCGGCGCGCGGCCACGACGCCATCATCACCCACCCCGCCAGGCCGTCAAACGCTGAAGTCGCCACCAGGTCATAGACGGCCAGGCGGAGGAAGACGGCGGTCGGTATTGGTTCCAGCCCATCCCCGTATAAATCTGCATAGGGGGCAAACACGAGGCGGCTGGCACCGACGCCGAGCAGCAGGATGAATGGGGCCAGGAAGATCATGGGGCTTCCAAAACGGAGCGGTAAACTTCTGTCACGGCATCCAGCATGGGGCGCAGGTCGTAGCGGTCGCGGGCCAGGGTGAGGGCGTTGGCTGCTAATTTCTGGCGGAGGCGGGCGTCGCTTTGGAGGCGGCTCAGAGCGGCGGCTAGGGCATCGGGGTCGTCGGGGGGGATGAGCAGGGCAGTCTCGCCGTCGGCCAGCATGTCGGCCAGGCCACCCACGCGGGCGGCAACGAGGGGGATGCCGACGGCCATCGCCTCCAAAGCGGCCATTCCCTGCCCTTCCCGGCGCGAAGGGACGGCGAAGACATCGGCGGCGGCCAGCAGGGGCCGGACATCGGCCAGGCGGCCCAACAGGTTGGTGTTGAGGGGAGTCTGGCGCGCAAGAGCGGAGCGCAGGGGACCGTCGCCCGCGATGAAAAATGTCATGTCTGCGCGCAGACCGGCGGCGAGGAGCAGCGTGTCCATGCCTTTTTCCTGGGACAGGCGGGCGGCGGCGGCGACCACGAAGGCGTTTTCGGGCACAGCGAACGACTGCCGGGCGGCGGCCCGGTCCAGCCCTCCGGGATCGAAGCGGCCCAGGTCAATGCCGTTCGGGATGACCTGAATCTTGGCGCGGGGGATACCGCAGGCGGCCAGACTGTCGGCGACGGAAGGGGAAACGGCGAGGACGCGGGCGCAGTGAAAGCCGATGAAGGGGATGCCCAGACGCGAGGGCAGGCCGCGCCCGATGAGGTTGTGGGCGGTGAAAACGAGCGGGAACGGGCGGCGTCGGTGGGCCAGCGCGGCGATCCAGGCGGCCCGCGCGCCGTGGGCGTGGACCACTTCGGCGAACTGCGGCAAGACGCGGGCCAGGCGGCGCGCGGCCAAGAGGTCGCGGGCGGGCGAAAGTCGGGCGGCGATGTCCAGTGGAATCGTCGCGAGCAGGCCCGGATGAGTCATCACCTCACGCACGAACGCGGGCGGCGCGGCGACCGACAAGGTCACCTGGGCGGGGTCCAGGCCGTCCACCAGATTGAGGACGTGCTGACGGATGCCGCCCAGGGCCGGGCGGACGACTTGCAGGACGCGAACGGGTGTGGTCACGGGAGGGAGGCCACCCGCACGGCATGATGGCGGTGGCGGCGGCGCCGGTGACGTCCGCCGTCGCCCGCATCCGCGACCTCTTGGCCGCGCGCCGCCTGGCCCGCAGAGGCGCCGAAGATGCGCTGGATCAGGGGCGTGGCCTGGTCCCAATCCGTCGCCACATCGCTGCCGACCGGATGGCTGGGCAGGGTGTCCATGTGGACCTGCTCACGCGGGGTGTCATGGACGAACCGGGCGAGCGCCACTTTTTGATCCGTGGACAGGTCGCTGTCCACATGTTTGTCTATGGTGTCCAGGAGCGGGCCGATCTGGGCCAGCGCCTGCGGCTCCCGCAGCTTGGTTTTCAGGGCGGCAATCAGGGCCTGCTGGCGGCGGGTGCGGACGAGGTCGCTGTCGGAGTGGCGGAAGCGCACGAAGCCCATCGCCTGTGTCCCATTCAAGTGCTGCATTCCCTGTTTCAGGTGGATGTGCAGGTGTCCCCAATTGTCGTCATAGTCCATCTTCTTGTCCACGACCAGGTCCACGCCGCCGAGGAGGTCAATGGCCTGCTCGAAGCCCTCGAAGTCCAGGGCGACGTACTTGTCGCAGGAGATGCCGAAGTTCTCCTGCACGGTCTGCTCAGAAAGCGGCGGGCCGCCCTTCTTGTGGGCGGCATTGATCTTGGCCGTGCCGTAGCCTGGGATGCGGGCGCGGGTATCGCGCGGGATGGACAGCAGCGAAACGGTCTTCTTGTCGAAGTCCAGGTGCGCCACCATCAGCATGTCCGACCGGGCGCGGGTCTTGAGGACTTGATCCGTGCGGTCGTCATAGTCGCGGTCACGCCCGATCACCATCAGGTTAAGCGCCTGCTGGCGAGGGAAGACATCGGCGACGGTCTTCGGGCGCAGGATGCCGGGGAGGTACTTGGGCAGCCATCCGGTGGAACGGTACAAATAGCCGCCGAAGATGGAAGCGGCAGTGAGGGTCAGCAGGGCAAGAACCCCAAAGACTGTTCCGACTTTGCGAGCCGGTGAGCGGCGGGCGGGCCGTCGGGGGGTGACGGGGCGGCGCGGGGGTTGAGTCATGTCGGCGTGAAATCTCCGGTGTGATGAATGTTATGAAGCCGGTATGAGGGCTGACAGATTATAACGCAGATTGACGCGGATGTCAAACGGCTGTTGGGCAGCAAGAGAACAGCAAAAGGCCCCGGCACTGGGAGTGCCGGGGCCTGCGGGGGAACGCTCACGCCTTCAGGGCGATCTCGCGCAGCGCGTGCATCAGCTTCAGGGCCTCGTCATAGGGCCGCTGCCAGGTGTTGCGGCCAAAAATGAGGCCCGTCGCGCCCGCGTTGAACGAGTGCCGCGCTTTCTCCAGAAGCTCCTCGTCGGGTTCCCTCTCGCCGCCGGAGATCAAGACCAGCGTCTTGCCCGCCGACTTGACGACTCGATCAATGGCGTCCTGGGGGCTGAACGCCATCGTGTCATAGGGCTTGGGTGAGCCGGGCGAGGGGCTTTGGGTCGGGAAGTTGATCTTGACGACGTCCGCACCCACTTCGGCGGCGACACGGGCGGCGTAGTCAATGGCCCAGACGCTCTCCTTGCCGCCTTTGGCCTCGACCGCCTCACCGCGCGGGTAGGCCCAGATGATGGTCGGGACGCCCAGCCGCTCCGCGTCCCGCCGGACTTCGGCCCACTGGGCGAAGTCGCGGTCCTGAGCAGGCGAACCGACATACAGCGTGTAGCCCACGGCGTCTGCGCCCAGCGCGACCGCGTCCGCGACCGAGGCGAGGCACGAGGAGAAGGATTCGGCGTCGGAGGGTATCTCGGTCTTGCCGTTCAGCTTGACGATGAGAGGCACCTGGCCGACATAGTTCCGCATATACTTCTCGGCCAGTCCGTACTGCAAGGCGATACCCGAATACTTGCCCTCGACGGCCAATTTAAACTGGAAATTGGGGTCGGCGGCGTCGGGGTTCGCGAAGAAGTCACGCGGGCCGTGTTCCAGGCCCTGGTCAATCGGCAGCAGCAGCAGGGTCCCGTTGGCGGGGCCGGATTGGTACATCAGGCGGTGCAGGCGGAGGCGCTTGCCCGTCGAGAGATGATCGAGGTCGTTCAGGGTCAGCCGATTTGCCATCGTTGGTTTCCTTTGCCGGGCCGGGTTGTTTTTCCGAAGACTTTCCAACAAGCGAGCAGGGGCTAAACCTCCCGACGTCTAGGGCGTCCCGCTTTCGGGCGTCTGCCGCCGGCGGGAGACGCCGGCCTGGCTTCGTCCGTCCAGGGTGATGACGATCTGGCTTGACTGGGTGCTGCTCCCCATCGTGATCTTGTACGGCTCTTCCAGGAGCGGCGTACTGCTGGGAGCGCCTTCGGCGGGCTTGATGTAGCGCCAGGAGATGTGGCCCGGATTGGGGCTGTCGTCCAGGTCGTTATGCAGCAGTTTGCCGTCTACGCGGCCCTCTTGGATGAGCTGCATCAACGATTGGGGGTACTGCCCCTTTTCCTGATGATAAGCGATGATGGCCTGCTGCAAACGTACACCATCCATCCCCGCCTTGCCGGCGATGACCGTCAGCCCCACGACATCGTTCTTGGACGGGTGGCTGATGCGGTCTTTGACCGTGCGGACTACCAGGACGCCGCCGACGGCGGCCAGCAGGAACAGAGCCAGGCAGCCGAACCCAGCGATCTTCCAGCCGCTGACGCCGGCTTTCCTCGGCGGGGCAGCCCCAGAGTGGAACGGGTAGCCGCCGGGCGGCGGGCTGGAGGGAATGCTCATGCTCCATTATATCACGCCGACCGCCGACAAGCAAGCAGCATTGCCGTTTTTTACAAACCTGGCACCTCCCCCAGACCGGTTGGCATGGTTCCTGCACGATGGTTCCGTTTGCCTCCCGCAAATTCCCCTCTAGTTTTTCCTCCCCGCGCCAATAATCAGAAGCAGATAGTTTCTGACGGCGTTACGTTTCGATGGCGTTAAGTTTTGATCGTGTTACGGGAGGGATTATATGCTCGGACTCACACAGATCTTCGGCAAGGATAAAATTGTCGGCGTGGATATTGGCAGCCGCTTCATCAAGATGGTTCAGGCCGAGGCGGCCCGCGCGCCCGGCGCCTGGCAGATCGTCAAAGCCGCCGTGGGGCCGACGCCCGCCGATGCCGTCCGCGAGGGAATCATCATGGACCAGGCCGGCGTCGCCCAAGCCATCAAGACGCTGATGCAGGGCGCGGGCATCGAGGCGAACTCCGCCGTGGCCGCGATCAGCGGGGCCAGCGTGATCGTCCGCCACGTCAAGCTTCCCAAGATGGCCGAAAGCATCCTGCGCCGGTCGGTCCGCTTCGAGGCCGCCAAACACATCTCGTCGAATGTGGACGACAGCATGATCGAGTTCGAGATCACCGGCCCTGTCCCCGGCGAGGACGACAAGATGAGCGTGATGCTGGTCGCCGCGCCCAATGACATGGTGGAGTCACGGCTGGCTGCGCTGGCTCTCGCGGGCCTGGAGCCGGTCGGGGTGGACATCGAGGCGTTCGCCCTCCAGCGCGCCCTGGTGGACCTGTCGCCGACGCGCCCCGGCGAGGGCGCCACCCTGGCCCTGCTGGACATCGGCGCGACGACCACCGACGTCAACATCGTCACGAACGGCCTGTTCGCCCTGACCCGCAACATCCCCATCGCCGGGGACAGCTTCACCCAGGCACTAAAGACCGTCGCCCCCGGCGAAAGCTGGGACAGGCTGGAGGAAATGAAAACGCAGGTGGAAATGACCGCCCTGCTTCAGACCGATGCCGACCCCGAAGCCGCCGCCCTGGCGCGGGCGATGCAGCCCGCGCTGGACGAGCTGCTGCGCGAGGTGCGCCGCTCCACCAACTACTATCAGTCGCAGCTCGCCGACCCGGCGAACTCGATCCTGCCGGCGGGAACGACGTCCGAGACCAGCGGCCCCGTCTCGCGGATTGTCATCACGGGCGGCAGCGCAAAGATGAGGGGGCTGGAAGCCTACATGGCCGCTCGCCTAGGCGTTCCCGTGGAGATGTGGAACCCCTTCGCCGGCCCTGCCCTCGACTCCACGCGCCTCGCGCCGGGTTTTGTCGAGGAAAATCATCCCTTCCTGGTCACCGGGATCGGGCTGGCGCTCAAGGAACTGACCGCGCTCCCCGTCCGCCGCGCCGAGAAGGCGGGCGCGCTGCCCAAGTTCCGCAGCCCGCTGGCGAAAGCGGCCTGACCCGCTTCGCCTTTCACGCGAAAGAGACCTCCCCATGCCTTCAATCAACATGATCGCCGTGCGCCGCGAAGACAAGCGGCGTCAGGAACAGAACATCCGCAAGCTCCTTTACGCAATCCTCGGCGAAGTCGGTCTGGTCGTCGCGGTCGCCTTTTTCCTGACGGCCCGCATCCTGGTGACTCAGAACGAGATCAACAAGCTGAGTGACCGGGTCAATGCTTTGCAGCCGAGCGTCACTAAGATTCAGCAGCTACAGACCCAGACGGCCGCGCTGATGCCCAAAGTCCAGACGCTGGACGGGGCAAAGGCCGACACGCTCTTCTGGTACAAAAACTTTTATGCGGTCACCACGAGTCTGCCGCCCAAAACCTGGCTGACCTCGCTGGCGACCGGCGCCGCGACTGGGACGGGAACGGCCACGCCGGGCGCGGCCGGGGCGGGCGACCCGACCCTGAACCTGGTCGGCATCGCCATGAGCCAGGCGGTCGTCGGCGAAACGATGCTGCGAATGAACCAGGCGCCCTCTCTCGACCATGTGGACCTGGCCTTCGTGCAGCAGCAGAAGATCGGCACGGCCGACGCCGTCGGCTTCCAGATGACTGTCCATCTCAAGCCGGAAGCCGGCACGGCCCAGCCCGCGGCAAAGGGCAGCACGAAAACAGCCGAGGCGAAAGGAGCAGTCAATGGCACAAAGTCTTAGCCCCCTCAACCAACATCTCAAGGCCGCGCCCGTCGCCAAGCGGCTGATGATGGCGCTCATGGGCGGGGCGGGCCTGATCCTGCTCGGCGGCGGCGGCGCGCTCGTGGGGCTGAACTCCCATCTTGCCGGTCTTCAAACGACCGCCCGCCAGAAGCAGCAGGAAGTGGACGGCAGCGAGGGCATCGCCAAGCGTTACCTCAGCACGCAGGAAGCCTACACGCTGACTCAGAGCCGCATGCAGTGCTTGGAAGCGTCCGTCTCGCCCAAGTCTTATGTACCGACCCTGCTTGGGCAGCTCCAGGCGCTGGCGGCGGCGACCCATCTGAGCGTCCAGGCCGTTCGGCCCGCCCCGCCCGCGCCTTTTGTCCCGCCGGCGGCACCCGTTCGCTCCGCCACCGGGGGCGACGCGGCGACAGCAAGCAGCGATGCAAAAAGTGATGCCAAAAAAGCGACCCCGCCTCCCTATGATACGCTGGGCATTGATGTGGACGTCAACGGCACCTATGCCGACACCGCCGCGTTCCTGTACAGCCTGACCCGGTTCCCGAAGATCATCTCGGTGACAGCGGTGCAGATGCACCCCGGCGGCCCCACGGACAAGGCCGATCCTCATGCCTCGCCTACGGTGACGACGAATCTAAAGTTGATCGCCTTTATGTTCCACGAAGACGGCGCGGATACCCCCGACGTGGATACCCCCGGCGCAGCCCCGGCCCGCGCAGTGTCTTCCGCCGCGACGCCTTCCATGACTCCGGCCGCCGCGCTTTCCTCTCCCGCGCCCCCGCCCGCTGCGGTCGGTACGCTCTCGGGGGCGGCCGGGCGTGCTGCGGCAGGCGCCGATCGGGGCGACGAAGGCCGTCAACGCGCGCGGCGCCGTCGGGATCGAAACGCTCTAAAGCCGGGGAAAACTTACTATGAACAAGCTAGACAAAAAACAAATCCCGCAGTTTGCCGCCCTGTGCGTCCTTTCCGCCGGCGTCTTCGGCTACTTCGTCGTGAAGATAGTGACGCCGTCGCCTGCCGCCGCCGGAACCCGGCCGCATCCGGTCGCCGAACCCGCTGCCGCCGCGTCCACGCCGTCCCCTGCCTCGGCCAAAAAGGCCGGGCCGGGCAAGGCAGAGACCGGCCCGGACGTCGCCCCCGCCGGGGATGAGACTGAAGCGCCCGCCCCGACACCGGGAATGCGCGACCCGTTCGTGGTGGGCTATGTGGACACGGGGACGCCGCCGGCTCCGCCCACCCTTCCGGCCGCGCCGGTCAGAGCCGCCACGGCCTCCTCAGCCAAGCCGGCCAAAGCCGCCGGCCCGCAGGCGGCGAGCATCCGCGAGGCCGGTGTGCCCACCACGCCCGCCCTTCCGTTCGGCCTCACGAGGCTCCCCTCCCTAGGCGCCGCGCCCGCCCTGCCCGCCGCCCCGAAGCAGGCGGCCCCCGAAGCGCCCGCCGCGCCCACCTGGACCGTGACCGGCGTGCTGCAAAACGAGGCAGGCCAAGTCGCCGTCCTCCGCAGCGGCGAGGCGCGGCGCATCGTCCGCACCGGGGACTTCGTGGACAGCGTGTACCGGGTCGTGGCGGTGACGCGCAGCGCCGTCGTCCTGCGTCACGGCAAGACGTTTTATCACCTGGCGCTGGGCGCCGTCAAGCTCGCTCCCGCCGAAACCGCGATTCCTCCCGTCCCGGTTCCCAGCCCGGCCCGCATACCAGCCCACGGGCCGAGCCGCGAGCCGCAGGATGCTGCTTTGGTCCCGGACAGCCGCCCGGCGGGACCGGAGGCGGGGCTGGCCCAGGTGATCCAGGCGGCGCTGCTGATGGCTCGGTCCTACCTGGCGCCGGCCCAAGCGGAAGTGAAGGTCTGCCTTGCTGCCTTCCATGCCCGCACTGCCTCGTCTTCCCGCGTCGCCACGCGCTTCCTGGACGGTCCGGTCCCCGCCCCCGGCTCAAATGAGGCCCGCGCCTGCTTGGAACGGGGCCGCGACCTGTATGGGAGCGGACAGCGCGCCGAGGGCCGCGCCCAGTGGCGGAGTGTGCTGGCGATGGATGATCTCGATGCGGCCGACGAGGCCGGGAACCTGCTTGACCGTTACAACTGATTTTCACTATTCACGGAAGATCGCTCATGCTTCCCGCTGGGGAGCCGCAGAGGAGAATGCAATGTCCACCCACACCATAGCACACGCGAAAAAACTGGCCTGCAACGCGGCGGCGCTCGCCCTGGCTTCCGGTCTTTTGACCCCTCAGATGACCCAGGCTGCCCCGCGCCTCGTTCCACACAGCCTCGCGACTCAGACCGTCCGGGCCGCTGCCGCCGATGACGTCACGCTGGACTTCGTCGGGGCCGACATCAACGATGTCCTCAAAGCCCTGGCGATGCAGACGCACACCAACATCGTTTCCGGCACCGACGTCAAGGGGCCGATCACGGTCTCGCTGGCGCACGTTTCGCTGGAAGAAGCGCTGGACCTGATCACCAAGCTGTCCGGCTACCAGTACGCCAAAGTCGGCCGCACCTATCTGGTGGGCACGCCTGCCGCCGTCGCGACGCTGACCGCATCAGGCACGGCGCAGGCCCCGGCCGTCACAACTGTCATTTCGTTCAGCTACTCAGACCCCTCCGACCTGACGGGCGAGATCAAGCAGCTTTACCCAAACGTGAAAGCCTCGACCGGCAAAGCGGCGGGCGGTCAGGCGGGCGGCGGCGTGCTTGTTATCACCGGCACGGCGGACGACGTCGAGGGCGTCCGCCGCCTCGTCGCCGACTCGGAATCGGCGATCTCGCGTAACATCGGCACCTCGCATACCGAAGTCTACAACATCAAATATGCGTCTGCGGATGACCTACAAACGGTCCTGAGCCGGCTGGTTCCCGGCGTCATCATCACGCCCGGCCCGACCCAGCGCACCTATGCGGCCGCGCCGACCACGGCGGACGCCGGCGGCGTCACCAGCAGCACGACCTCTTATGGCGCGGCGGCGGCGGCCACCGGCGGCACGACGACCGCCGTGACCGGCAACATTCCGGTGAAGGCGACTACGACCTCGCTGCTGCTGACCGGAGCGGACGCGGACCTCGCCCGCGCCCGGCAGGTGCTGACGACCGTGGACGTGCGCCCGGCACAGATCAACTACGAGGCCCGCGTCATCGAGACCAGCATAGACAACGACGACCAGCTAGGGCTGAGTTATAACTTCGGCGGCGCGCAGAGCACCATTGGCGAGCTGCTCCAGCCGGGGGAATCACCCGGCAATAACCCCCTCGTCGCCTATCCCGGTAAGATTTTGAAGGGTCTGACCGTGGGCCGCACCCCGATCACCAACCTCGTGACGGTCAGGTTGAACGCGCTGTTCACCGACCAAAACACCAAAATTCTCGCCGCTCCGAACATCTCCGCGATTGACGGCCAGCCCGCCGCCACGTTCGTCGGCGACACCGTGAGCTACATCTCGTCCGTCACGCAGTCACCGACCGGACAGAACATCACGACCAGCACCATCAACGCTGGCATCAAGCTGTTCGTGACCGGCAAGATCAACAACGATGGTTACATCACCATGAATCTTCACCCGGAAGTCTCCCTTGTGACGCTCACGCCGCCCGGCGCGGGCGGCGTTCAGGTCCCGGATGTGCGGGTTCGCGAGGCGACCACGACGGTGCGGGTCAAAGACGGCGAGATGCTGGTCATCGGCGGCCTGATCAACGACCAGGAGATCAAGTCGGTCTCGAAAGTGCCGCTGCTGGGCGACATCCCGTTCTTCGGCGCGCTGTTCCGCAACAACCGCACACAGCGCACCCATGACCAGGTGATGATCTTCATCAAGGTCTCGATCCAAAAAGATACTGTGTAGCCGGAGGCCCGGTACGGGAAGAAAGACCCGGCATTTTCAGTGCCGGGTTTCCCTTTGCTTTTCTCTACAGAACACATCACGTTTCACCGATAATTTCGGCAGGGAGATTTCTCCCTGCCATTTTTCTTTCCACATCTCACTAAGGCTTTTATCAGGAACTCTCATGCAGTCAACAGCGATGGCGGATGTGTTCGTCAGCAGCGGCCTGGTCTCGGAGGAGCAGCTCACGCAGGCGGTCGAGAAGCAGCGGCAGCTTAAAACGCAGGAGCCGATCGGCGACCTGCTGGTCTCGATGGGCCTCATCACTGAGCGCGACCGCGTCCGATGCCTGGGCGAGCAGTGGGGGGTCCCCTATATGGACCTGACGGAGATCCAGATCCCGGACGAGGTCACCAGCGCCGTCACGCAGGAATTGGCCCGGCGGTTCAAGGTCATCCCCATCGAGCGCGGCCCCAAGCGGCTGACGCTGGCGATGAAGAACCCGCTGGACATCTTCGCCATTGACGAGATTCGCCTGATCACGGGCAAGGAGGTCGAAGCCGTCATCGCGACGGAAGAAGACATCATCAACGCCATCTCGGCCAACTACCGCACCGAGGTCAATGTCACCGAGGCCGTCGCGGGCGTGATGAAGGACCTGGACGAAGCCACCATCACGCTGACCCAGGGCGGCGACGAAGACAGCATCACCATCGAGCAGCTCAAGGAGCTGTCCGGCGAAGCCCCGGTCGTCCGGCTCGCCAACATGATCATCTCGCGCGGCATCACGGACAAGGCCTCGGACATCCATATCGAGCCGGCCAAAGACGGCCTGCGAATCCGCTACCGCGTGGACGGCATCCTGGCCGACGGCATGACCCTGCCCAAAAAGGCGCAGGCATCCATCACGTCCCGCATCAAGATCATGGCGGACATGGACATCTCGGAGAAGCGCGCGCCCCAGGACGGCCGCATCTCGGCGACCATCGAGGGCCGCCCCTATGACTTCCGCGTCTCGACCCTGCCCGCCGTCTTCGGCGAGAAAATCGTCATGCGCGTCCTGGACAAGTCCAACATCTCCGTCGGCCTGCACAAGCTGGGGCTGCTCCCCTACACGTTCGAGATGTTCGAGTCCATGATCCAGCGCACCTACGGCATCATCCTGGTCACGGGTCCGACCGGGTCCGGCAAGTCCACGACGCTGTATTCCGTCCTCGCCAAGCTGAATTCGGGCGAGAAGAACATCCTGACCATTGAAGACCCGGTCGAGTACGAGCTGTCCGGCATCACGCAATCCATGGTCAACAACCGCGCGGGCATGACGTTCGCGTCGGGCCTGCGCTCCATGCTGCGCCAGGACCCGAACATCATCATGGTGGGCGAGATGCGCGACCAGGAAACGGCCATGATCGCCATCGAGGCCGCCCTGACCGGGCACCTTGTCCTTTCGACCCTGCACACCAACGACGCCCCCGGCTCGGTCGCGCGTCTGCTGGACATGGGCGTCGAGAGCTTCCTGATCGCTTCTTCCATCGCCGGCGTCCTCGCCCAGCGCCTCCTGCGGACAGTCTGCGTCAAGTGCAAGGAGCCGTACTCGCCCCCCAAAGACGCCATCAAGCGGCTGGGTATGAATCTGGACATTCTCGACAAAAGCGAAGTGACATTCTTCCGGGGCCGGGGCTGCGACGGATGCAAAGGAACCGGCTACAAGGGCCGCATCGGCGTCTACGAGCTGATGCCGGTCAACGACAAGGTGCGTGAGCTGATCCTGGCCCGCGCCTCCTCCTATGCCATCCGTGAGGCGGCCATCGAGGCCGGGATGCGGACCTTGAAAGACGATGCCATGGAGAAGATCCTACTCGGCATCACCACGCTGGAAGAATCGCTGCGCGTGATCTACGCGGGCTAGGAAACACAATGACCGTGTTGGAAGCCACCCAGAACCCGCTCGCTGTTCTGGAAGAGATATTGGACGGCGCCGCCGATCTAGCGGCGCTGCCGCAGGTGGTCATGCGGGTCATGGACCTGACCACTGATCGGAAAGCCACCGCGACGGATTTGGAAAAGGTGATCGGCATGGATCAGGCGCTGGCCGCCAAAATCCTGACGCTGGCGAACTCCTCTTACTACGGGCTTCCCCGGCAAGTCTCGACTCTGCGGGAAGCCGTCGTTTTTTTAGGGTTCAAGACCGTGCGGAATCTGGCCATGGGCATCACCACCTTCAACCTGTTCCTGGGCCGGTCGGACCATGCCTCGCTGGCAAGCCGGTCTGTTTGGCGTCATTCGATGGACACGGCGCAGTGCGCGCGCGTCATCACAAGCCTGCTGCACCCGGCGGCGCAGGAAGCCGTCGGCGTGGATCAGGCCTATACCTGCGCCCTGCTCCATGATGTCGGCAAGATCGCCCTGGATCGGAGCCGCCAGGCCCTGTTCGTTGCCATTATGGAACTCACGCGCACCCGCCATGTCCGCTACTCGGTAATCGAGAACCAAATCTTCGCCTTCAGCCACGGCCAGATCGGGGCGGCCCTGGCCGCCCGATGGAACTACCCGCCCGCCTTGTGCGAGGCCATCGCGTTCCACCACACGCCGCGCGCCGCCGAGATGAACCCGAAGCTGACGGCAGCGGTCTGCCTCGCCAACGAGGTGGCCCATTTTCTGGAAGACGCCCCTGCCCCCGATGAGGAAGGGGCGCAGGCCGCCCTGCACGAGGCCTGCCGGGAGGCGATGTTTCCCCTGCGGGTCAGCGAGGACGGCCTGCACGCGATGACGCGGGCCTGCCGGGCGGAGATAGACAAAGGCCTAGGCGCGCTGGCGTTTTGAGTTCACTCCCCCCGATAATGGGGCTGGGGTTCTTTATTTCACATCGGGAGCCATCGGTTTTATGATCGTCAATAACGAGGAACTGCTGCCGCTCAACAGCGGCGCCACCGCGAAAAGCGCGCCGACGGCCTACACGCCGCCCGAAGATGACTTCAGCGACTTCACTGCGCGCGTCGCCGAGACCTTCGACAGCGTGGACCTGCTGCTGGCGGCGCGGGCGGAAGCCGAGGAAGCCGAAGCCAAAGCCAGAGCGCTGGGCGAGACCCCTCTGCCGTTCGTCAAGGAAGACAAAAAACGGGAGCAGCAGGCGGCCAAAGCCGGCGGCGGGCCGGGCGGCAAGCCGGACGGCCTGATCCTGAAGAGCTTCACCGTCGGCGGCGCGGCCTCCGATGACGAGTCCCCCGCGGCTATTAACATGCTGGGCGGTCTGGGCGCTTTGAGCGACGCTTCTTCCGTGCAGACGACGCTCTCGACCAAAGACTTCATGAGCGGCGAGCTGGCGAACGCGGGCTTTGAGGAGACGGCGTCGCGCACCGTGGTCAGCGGCGACGAGCAGGAGCTGGCCGACGTCCACATTGACGAGCTGCTGCGCCTGACCGTACAGTCGGGCGCCTCCGACCTGCACCTGACGGTCGGCCTGCCGCCGATGGTACGCAAGGACGGCAAACTGGTCGGGCTGCCGTTCGAGAAGGCGCAGGAGCGGGACACGCAGCGGATCGTCTTCGACGTGCTGAACAACTCGCAGATCGAAAAGTTCGAACGCTCGCACGAGCTGGACTTTTCTTACGGGGTCAAGGGCGTGGGCCGGTTCCGGTTTAATGTCTACCGCCAGCGGTCGTCCGTCGGCTGCGCCATGCGCGTCATCCCAAATATCGTCCCCAGCATGGAGCAGCTCAAGCTGCCCGCCGTCATGCGGTCTTTCACACAGAAGCACTCCGGCCTGGTCCTCGTGACCGGCCCCACGGGTTCGGGCAAGTCTACCACCATCGCGTCTTTGATTGACATCATCAACTCGGAGCGTGAGGCGCACATCCTGACCATCGAAGACCCCATCGAGTACCTGCACTCCCATAAAAAGAGCATGGTCAACCAGCGGGAACTCGGCACGGACACGGACTCGTTCACGAACGCCCTGCGCGCATCCCTGCGCGAAGACCCGGACGTCATCCTCGTCGGCGAGATGCGGGACCTGGAAACGATCTCCGCCGCCATCACGCTGGCCGAGACCGGCCACCTCGTCTTCGCCACCCTGCACACGCGCTCGGCCCCGGCGACGATTGACCGCATCGTGGACGTGTTCCCCGCCCACCAGCAGGAGCAGATTCGCATCCAATTGTCCACCAGCATCGAGGCCGTCGTCGCCCAGCAGCTCCTCCCCCGCATCGGCGGCGGGCGCGTCTCGGCCATCGAGATCATGGTCGCCACAAGCGCCCTGCGGAACCTAATTCGCGAGGGAAAGTCCTACCAGATCTACTCCGTCATCGAGACCGGGCACCAGTACGGGATGCAGGCGATGGACCGCGTCCTCGCCGACCTGCACCGCAGCGGCCAGGTCTCGTTCGAGGAGGCGGCGACGCGCGCCATTGACCGCGAGAACTTCCAGCGGCTGGTGAAAGGGTATTGACCTCACGAGGAAACGGCCCGACGGACATCTGTCCGTCGGGCCAATTTTTTGTCAATCCCAGAACACATCGCCGGACGTCACTGATGGGACGCGATCCAATCGTGCAGAGCCGCTGCGAAGCGCGAATCGTTGAGCGGCATGACCGCATCCAGCTTGCCGCCGGCCTGCCACCAGCCCGCGAAAAAGACGTGCCCTCCGGCGGGAACGTAGGCGTCAAGCGCCTTCAGGGTCGCGTCATAGACCGCCGGATCATCCGGCTTTCTCTCCGGCGCGGGGTGCCACTCAAAAATGCCCCAGTCGTGGCTATACTGCGTCAGCTTGGAAACCTCAATCGGCCCGAAGCGGGTAATGCCCAGCGTGCCGGACGGGTCATAGCGCCCCGTCCAGATCGGATCGCCGCCGCTGCGGACGCGCGACGGGCTGACCTCTTCGCCGGGAATTTGATGGGCGTAAAGCAGGGCTTGGGGGATGCCGGCGCGGATGGCTTCCTGAAGCACGTCCGAGACGAAGTGCTTGATCTCGAACTGACGGAAGCCGAAGGCAGGCCGGTCCGGGTTGCCCGGCGGATACTGCCCGCCGTGGTCAGGCACGTCCCAGCTCCAGGCGTTCCAAAACTTGTCCGCCGGGTCACGGCGGCGCGGGGCGTCGAAGCCGCCGGGCGTGGCCCCGCGCCCGGCGGACGGCGACGGAGAAAATTCCTTGTCGGTGATCGAAGCCGGGAACCGGGCGAGGTCCCAAAAGCGCAGAGTCCATGTCGAGAAATTCGTGCCGAACCACTGGTTGAAAGACTGCCCTGGCCCGCCGGCGAGGCGCGGGCTGGGGTCGTCGTAGAACTGACTGCGGAGCGCCCCGTGGCTGCGGACGAACGGGCCGACGATCTCCTCCGGGGCGCCCTGCCCGGCATACTCCCCCGCCGTGTCGTCGTACTTGCCCGTGTGCCGGAGCCAGTCGCGAAATTCCGTCACGGCAAACGGCGAGTAGTCGGCCAGCAGCCCATCGTTTTTCTCGCCCGCCGTCGCCAGTTCCTCCTCGATGGAGGCGTTCACGGCGGCGATGACGCCTGGGTGTTCGTTCATCACCCGGCGGATCTCTTTCGCCTCGTTCCGCACCTCCGTCATGGCGGCACGGTGGACGGGGACGCAGTAGCGGGACGGTGTCGGCACACGCCAGTCGCGGCTGGGGAATTCGACGCTGCCGTTCTTGTCGGTCACGGACTCGCCCTGCCAGGTCCTGCCGTCGAGCCGCCACTGCATCCGCCGGAAGTCCTGGTCCATGAGAGAAGGGAAGCCAAAGCTGCCGCTGTGGGTCTGAATCGCCATGATGACGCCGACTGAGAGGTTGTTCGCCTGCGCCATCCGGCAGTGGGTCCGCAGGGCCGGTGCGGAATGGAAGATGTGCGAAAAGCCGACCTTGATTCGGCCCTGATTCTGCCCGACCTGCGCTTTGAGCTTCGTCATTTCCACTTGAAGATCGGCTTCGCTGAAATCCTTGCCGCCGACGCCGGCAACTGCATCGAAGATCACCAGGAAGGCGACAGGACTGGGCGGCTTTTGCGCTGCGACAGGACTCTGGGGGAGGGCAGGCCGAGACAGCGCCAGGAATGTAACGGCGGTCAGAAGCGCGGCGAGAGACACGTTGCGTGGATTATGGCGGCATTTCATAGTCGGTTACTTATGCCTCCGCCTGGCCTGACAACCACAACTTTGGCAGCGCTCAGAATCTGACGAGACGAGACGGCGGCTTGAATCTCATACGGGCCGGGGTCTACCTGCCACTGATTCTTTGCCGCATTGAAATACGAGAATGCTTCCGGGGTGAGATGGAAATCCACCCGACGGGATTGCCCGGCTTTAAGCGAGATCTTCCCGAAGGCCTTCAGTTCATGCACTGGTCGAGCCACAGAGGGTTTCAGAGGCCGGACGTAAATTTGAACGGTTTCGACACCATCGCGCGGCCCCGTGTTCCTGACAGTGACGTTCATGGAAACTCTGCCGTCTTTCTGGACGGCCTGGATCGGGCTGAAGGAGAAGGTGGTGTAGCTTAAACCATATCCGAACGGGAACTGCGGCTCGACGTTCCTGGTGTCGTAGTAGCGGTAGCCGACCATCAGCTTTTCCTTGTAATCCACCTCGTCGTTGTTCTGCGCCCCCAGCAAATGACTGGGCGAATCTTCCAGCCGCTTCGGCCAGCTAAACGGGAGACGGCCCGAGGGGTCGACGCGCCCGAAGAGAACATCGGCAATCGCATTTCCTCCCTCCATGCCCGGATACCAGGCTTCGACCAGGGCGGGGACGTGCGGCAGCCATCCGCCGAGTTCCAGCGGGGAGCCGTTGATCAAGACCACGACGGTCTTGGGGTTCTGCCGGGCTACACGATTGATGAGCGCCTGCTGAACCGGCGGGAAGTGCATGTTTGTGCGGTCTCGGCCCTCGCTGTCAAGGCTGTGGTCTATGCCGCCGACGACAACGACGGCGTCCGCTTGCCGCGCCGCCGCGTCCACCGCCGCCCACGCCTGCGGGGCGCTCGGCGGCTCCCAGGTCAGGCTCACAGCGGCATCGCCCGGCTGGCGGGTGTAGTCCACGCGCAGGTCAAAGGGCTTGCCTTTTTGAAGCTCCACCACGGCGGTGGCCGAGGGCCTGCCTTCCGATGTATCGGCCACCGCAACCGGCGCTCCTCCTCCCTGTTCGACGTACAGCCAGGCTTTCCCCCCGGCGGCAATGCGGAGAGTATAGGTGCCGGTCGCAGGCGGGATGACTCTGCCGAGAAACTGAGCGCGAAAGCCGGCCGGCGGAATTTTTGGGTCGGGGGACCGCATTTCCCACATGAAGTTGACTTGCGGCTCGACATGCTGCACCACGGGGTCATTACTCCCCTGGGCAAAGTATTTTGTTTGAAACCCTTGCGCGCCGTCAACGGACTGCATCATGCCTGCGGGAATAGGCTGAAAGCCGCCCAGATCGTCCGTCGCCAGATACCGGACTTTGTCCCCCAGAACGCGGCGAATTCCCGCCAGCGGCGTGACCTCATAAGGGCCTTGAATCCACGAGCTTCCGCCCAGACCGACGACGCAAAAGCGCTTGTCCGCGCTTGGCCCCAGCACCAGGACGCTTTTCAAGCCAGCAGGATTGAGGGGCAGCAGTCGCCTGCTGTTTTTTAACAGAACAATCCCCTCCGTAGCGACCCGGCGGGCGACATTCTGATGCGCCAGGGTGTTCAAAGCCGCGCCCGAGGCCGGCAGCCTCTTGTCGAGCAGGCCGATGCGGCCATACACGCGCAGAACGCGACGCGCCTTGTCGTCAATCACCGACTCGGGCACACGCCCGGCCTTGACGGCCTCGAGCAGCGGCGCGGCAAATCCGCAGACGCCGCCCGGCATGGAAACGTCCAGACCGGCCAGTGCGGCTTTCTCCGTGGAACGGGTTTGCAGCCAATCGGTCATGACCAGGCCGTCGAAACCCCATCGCCCCTTGAGTGTGTCGTTCAGCAGCGCCCGACTGTCGCTGACAAAGTCCCCATTGACGCCGTTGGCCGAAGTCATCACGGACCAAGCCTGACCGTCTTGGACGGCAGCCTTAAACCCCGGCAGATAAATCTCATGGAGCGTGCGCGAATCCACCATAGACATGTAGTTGTTTCGATTGTCTTCCCGGTTGTTGCAGGCATAGTGCTTGAGACAGGCGGCCACGCCCTCGCTCTGAATCCCCTTCACGATGGCCGCTGCCAAAGACCCGTTGAGATATGGGTCCTCGGTGTAATACTCGAAAAAACGCCCGCCCAGCGGGTCACGCTGGATGTTGATTCCCGGCCCCAGCAGAATGCCGTCCCCCGCCGCCCGTGTCTCGTTCCCCATCACCTTCCCGGCTTCCTGGATCAACGCCGGGTTCCAGGTCGCGCCCAGCAGTACGCCGGCGGGAAACGCGGTGGTCGGCCCGGCGGTGTGCGGCCCGCGCGGTCCGTCGGTCACCTGGACATCGGGAATGTTCAGGCGGCTGACGCCACGAATGGTGGAACCGCCGCCGGTGCCGGAGCAGAGGCCGATCTTTTCCTCCAGCGTCATCTGTTTGAGGAGGTCATCCACCTTCTTTTCCAGTGCCGGCTCTTTTGGCGGGACAGGATCTGCCCTCAGCCGTGCCGCCCCACAAGCGCCTGCGACTGTAAGCAGCAAGGCAAGGGCAGAGACATAACGACGGCAAATCACTTTTTCATGGTTCATGTTTTTCTCAGGCTTCTTTGAGATGCCTTAGCGTTGGCGTCTCGCTGTGTGATTTCCTTCTTTGCTTGGATACTTCCTAGGGAGAGAACGCAGGCAGCACGGGGAAATGTGATATAATAGCCCCACAACTTACGGCAGCAAGAGGAGAGAACCCATGGCCTACGACGAGCAGGAAGACATTCAGGAAGACGACCCGCAGGGCGATGCGGCGCAGGCGGTCGCGCAGGCCAGCCCTGAAGAGGTGGACGCACACCGGGATTTGTTGAGCCAGGCGCTGGGGCATCTGGGCGGGCAGGGCGTGGACGTGCAAAGCCTTTTGGGACAGGCAGGGGTTGGCACGGCGGACCCAAGCCGGATGTCGCACGGCGACCTGATCAGCACAACCCTGGCCCTGGCGCGGTCGCACCCGGAAGTGGTGCAAATGGTCGCCAGTCGGTTCCCCGCCGCGCAGGGGCTTTTGGGGTCCCTTTTGGGGAGCGGAGCGGCATCGGGCGCCGAAGGCCAGGCCGGCGGGGGCGGGATGCTGGGCGGACTGCTGGGGCGGTTCGGGCTTTAGCAACACTCTTGAGGGGCTTTATAAAGACTATGCAGACACTGATCGTGACGGGCGGTGCGGGCTTTATCGGCTCTCACTTCGTCCGCTTCCTGCTCGGCAAGTATCCTGACTATCGGGTTATTGTCCTGGACGCGCTCACCTACGCGGGCAACAAGGCGAACCTGGCCGACGTCTGGGCAAACCCAAACTTAATATTTGTCCAGGGCGACATCAACGACGCCGCGCTGGTGGAGAACCTGGCGCAGAACGCCGACGCCATCGTCAACTTCGCCGCCGAGTCGCACAACGACCGCGCCATCCTGGACCCGGAGAGCGCGGTGCGGGCGAACTTCAACGGCGTCTGCGTCCTGCTGGAAGCCGCTCGCAAGTTCAAACATGAGCGGTTCCATCAGATTTCGACCGACGAGTCGTATGGGACAACCGACGGCATCTTCCGCGAGGGCGACGCGCTGGAGCCGAACCAGCCCTACTCAGCGGCCAAGGCGGGCGGCGAACTGATGGTGCGGGCGTACCATCAGACGTTCGGCCTGCCGACCATTGTCACGCGCGGGTCGAACACGTTCGGCCCATACCACTACCCGGAGAAGCTGATCCCGCTGTTCATCACCAACCTCATGGATGACAAGCCGGTGCCGGTCTACGGGGACGGCCAGCAGGTGCGGGACTGGCTGTACGTTTTGGAGCACTGTCAGGGCATTGACATCGCACTGCACCACGGGACACCGGGCGAGGTCTACAACGTCGGCGGCGAAAACGACCGGCCCAACATGGAGATCGTCCGGCTGCTGCTCCAAGCTTTGGGCAAGCCCGAATCGCTGATCCATTACGTCAAGGACCGGCCCGGCCACGACCGGCGCTACTCGCTGGATTGCACGAAGATCCGCGCGCTGGGATACGCGCCCCACCCGGATCTGTTCGAGGAGCGGCTGCGGGAGACGGTGGCCTGGTATCAGGCGAATGAGGGCTGGTGGCGGGCAATCAAGGAGAAAGGGCAAGAGTATCAACACTTCATGCGCCAGTGGTATGCCGAGCGCCAGTGATCCCATCGCTCCCCCGACTGGGGAGGCGTACCTGCGTGTCCTGTTCCTTGCCAGCACGAACAGCCACGGGGGGATCGAACGGCATTCCGTGGAGTTGGCCGCCGCGCTTCGGGCGCGCGGCGTCCCGCTCCAGTTCGCCTGCCCGCCCGGCAGTCCCCTCGACGCCTGGTGCGGGGCGCGCGGCGTCCCCATCCTGCCCTTCCACGTCCGCAACAGCGGCGATCTGGGCGCGGCGGGGCAATTGGCCCGGCTCATCCGCTCCCAAAGCATCGCCATCGTCCACGCCCACTCGCGCCGGGACTATGTGGTCGCCGTGCTGGGCGTCCGATTGGCCCGACGCGCCAGGCTGGTCCTGCACACCCACATGGTCCGGCCCCTGGGCGATCCGCCGCGCCTGGCGGGTCGGTTCTTCGCCTGGGGCGCGGACGCCGTGGTCGCCGTCTCCCAAGCAGCCTACGCGCGGCTAGAGCGCGATCATGACCTTCCCCCAGGATTCGTGCATCTCATCTACAACGGCGTCAACTTAAACGACTTCGCCACCCCTGGCTCACTCGATGCGCGGGAGCAGCGGCGGCAGGCGCGGCAGGATTGGGAGGTTCCCGATGACGCGCTCGTGCTGGGAATGATCGGGCGGCTGGACGCGAAGGGACAAAGTGATCTTCTGAATGTCGCCCCGCCCCTAACACGTCTGCATCCTACCTTGCGGTTGGTTCTGATCGGCAGCGAAGGGCAGGTTGGGGACAAGGCGCGATTGACGGCCCAGGCCGAGGCGGCGGGGCTGGCCGACCGCCTGCGCTTCATCGGACCGCGCGACGACGTTCCCGCCTTGCTGCCCGCCTTCGACGCGCTGGTCCACCTGCCGCGCGACGAGTCGTTCGGGCTGGCCCTGGCCGAAGCGATGGCGGCGGGCCTGCCCACAGTCGCCACGGACATCGGCGGCTGCCGCGAAGTCGTGCGGGATGGCGTTACCGGCCTGCTCGTGCCGCCCGGCGATGCCTCCGCCTTGACCGAGGCGCTGGGACGGCTGCTGGACCCAGCCGAGGGGGCGGCCCGCCGCGCCGCTCTGGGTGAGGCCGGGCGGCGCGTCGTCGCCGAGAACTTCTCGCGCGAGCGCCAGCTTGACCGTCTGCAAGCCCTGTATCGCGAGCTTTGTCCCTCGCCTGCGTTCTAACGCTTTAGAAGGAGGACCTATGGCTTTACCCCCGCGTTACGTTGAACCCATCGAAAAAGAGACGTATACCGAAGACGAATACTTCGAGTTCGAGCGCACTGCCTTTGGACGCTGGGAGTATGTGAACGGCGAGATCCGCGCGATGGCCGGCGGCACGGACGACCACAACATGATTTCCGGCAACATCGTCCGAACGCTCGGCATCGCGCTCATCCCCCGCCGCTGCCGCGTCTACGGCTCGGACATGAAGGTCCATACCGGCGACGCCGTGAACACCTTCCCCGACGTTTCCGTCGTCTGCGGCCCGCGCCGCTACCACCGGGGCAGGACCGACATCATCACGAATGCCCTGCTGGTCGTCGAAGTGCTGTCCGACTCCACCGAAGGCTATGACCTGGGCGACAAGTTCCGCCATTATCAGACCATTCCGACCCTGGCGGACTACCTGCTGGGGGCGTTTCTGTGGTGGGGCATGGCCTTCGCGCTGAAGCGGTGGCTAAATCGGGCTGAGGCGGAGCCGCTGCCGCCGGAGAAGCGGTAGCAAGTACATCAAAAAGACAACCATGCAAAAAGCGATCTCGCGACGGCGGTTCTTGAAGCAGGCGACGCTGGCCGGCGGCGCGGCGCTGCTGGCCCGAACGGCGGGGGCAGCGAAACCCTCCACCCACGGCAACGGAGGGACGCCGCGCCCGTACCGCCCCAGCCGAGCCGAGGTCGCCGAGGCGTTTGGACGTCAGACAAACTATAGGGAAGTGACGCGGCAGCCCGTGTTCAAGATGCGGATCGAGCCGCACTGGTTTGGAGACGACACCCGCTTCTGGTATCGCAACGCGCTGGCGCAGGGGCGGCGGGAGTTCATCCTGGCGGACGCGGTCCAAGGCGTTCGTGCCCCAGCCTTCGACCACGCGCGGCTAGCGGCGGCGCTGTCCCAGGCGTCCGGGCACTCTTACGAGGGCGAGCGGCTGCCATTTGACGCGATCACGTTCACAGACGACGCGCAGGCCGTCCGGTTCACGGTGGACGATACTGCCTGGTCGTGCGACCTGACCTCCTATGCCTGTACGCGCGTTCCAGCCAGCGGACTGACGGTAGCCACCAGTAATACGGAAAAGGCGCCGGAGGCAGCCAATGGGCAGTCGGAAGGGGGCGCCTCGCCTGACAGGAAGTGGGCGGCGTTCGTCCGGGACAACGACCTCTGGGTGAGCGCCCACCCCGGCGGCGCGGAGACGAGGCTGACGCGGGACGGCACGGCGGCACGGCCCTACGGAGAAATGACCTGGTCTTCTGACTCCCAAACACTCGTCGCCTACCGCGTCCATGTCGTGCCGATCAAGCCCGTCTACCTCATCGAGTCGTCGCCCAAAGATGGCGGGACGCGCGGCGTGCTGCACCAGCACGAGTACGCCCAGCCGGGCGATCCGCTCCCTTCCTATGAGATGTGGCTGTTCGACCCGGCTCAGGGGACGGGCAGGCCCGCCCAGGTGGAGGCCATTGACTACGACGGCCCGCCCGATCTGCGCTGGGACCATGACGGGCGGCGTTTGACCTTCCAGCGTATGGATCGGGGCTACCAGCGCTTCCGCGTCCTTGCCGTAGATGCTCAGACGGGCGCGTCGCGGACACTGGTAGACGACCGCGCAGACACCTTTATCGACTCCACGAACCTTTATGTCCACTTCACGGAAGACGGCCGCGAAGTTCTCTACGCTTCCGAGCGGGACGGCTGGCGGCATCTGTACCTGTACGACGGCTCAGATGGGACGCTGAAGAACCAGATCACGCACGGCGCGTGGGTCGTGCGTGGGGTGGACCGGGTGGACGAGGCCGCGCGCCAGGTCTGGTTCGCGGCCAGCGGACGGAACCCCGGCCAGGACCCGTATCTGATCCACCACTACCGCGTGGACTTCGACGGGACGAACCTGATCGCCTTAACTAAGGGCGACGGGTCGCACACGATGCAACTCTCGCCCGACCGCAAGCTCTATGTTGATACCTACTCCCGCGCCGACCTACCGCCCGTCCATGAGCTGCGCCGTGCGTCCGACGGCGCGCTCATCTGCCCCCTCGAAAGCGCGGACATCTCTGACCTGACGGCATACGGCTGGAAAGCGCCCGAAGTCTTCCACGCCAAAGGGCGTGACGGCGTCACCGACATCTGGGGGCTGGTCTTCCGCCCCGCGCACCTGGACCCGGCGCAGAAATACCCCGTCATCGAGAACATCTACGCCGGGCCGACCGACTCATTCACGCGCAAGACCTTCGCCGTCCAGGACGCCATGCAGTCGCTGGCCGAACTCGGCTTCATTGTGGTCCAGTGCGACGGCATGGGGACGCGCAACCGCTCCAAAGCCTTCCACGATGTCTGCTGGCACAACCTCAAAGATGCCGGCCTGCCCGACCGCATCGCCTGGATCAAGGCCCTGGCCGCACGGCACCCCTTTGTGGATGCGGGCCGGGTCGGCATCTACGGCACCTCGGCGGGCGGGCAGAGTTCCACGGGCGCGCTGCTCTTCCACCCCGATTTCTACCACGCCGCCGTTTCGAGCTGCGGCTGCCACGACAACCGCATTGACAAGCTCTGGTGGAACGAGCAGTGGATGGGCTACCCAGTCGGCCCCTGGTACGCCGACAACTCCAACATCACCCACGCCGCCAACCTGCGCGGGAAGCTGCTGCTGTTCGTGGGCGAATTGGACACCAACGTCCCGCCTGAATCCACGGTTCGCTTGACCGACGCCTTGATGAAGGCAGGCAAGGACTTCGATTTCGTGGTCATCACCGGCTCCGACCACACGGACGGCGGCCCCTACGGCGAGCGGCGGCGGCGCGACTACTTCGTCCGTCATTTGCTCGGCGTCGAGCCGCCCGAACGCAATGCCCCTGCCCCGCCGCCTCCGCCCCCCATAATGCTGACGCCGCGCCCGCTCGGAGAAGCGTCTCAGGCGCAGCCCGTCGGCGGCGACGAGACCAGCATCCAGTTCCGCAACCTGACCAAAGCAGAAGTCCGCCTGTTCTGGCTGCCCGGCGACGGCACGCAGAAGCCCTATGGGACATTGGTGGCGGGCGCGATCCGTGACATGCACACCTTCGCCGGCCACTGGTGGCTTGTCATCGGGGCGGACGACAAGCCCCTCGCCCTGTTCGTCGGCGAAACCCGCGCGGGCATCGCCGAAATCAAGAGGTAGAATTATTTGACTAGCGGCAAGTGGCTCACTATCAAACTTGATGACGAAGTCAACATGGGTCATCTGGAAAATGTCCGCCGGTTGTTACAACAAGGGGCAGATGTTAATGGCCGAAATGCTATGGGCGACACCCCGCTGATAGCAGCGGCGCGCACAGAGCAGGCCGACATGGTACGTCTCTTGCTTGAGTTCGGGGCGGACCGTGCGGCAACATGTTTTATCTGGGGTAAAACCGCCTCACAACGAGCACACGAGCTAGGCCATGAGGCCGTGATAGCGGCCTTCGCGGAATGGGACGCGGAAATGCCACGGAATGAATTCCGAGGCTGAAAAGTGCCCGCCGTCCTGCGGACGTTAAGAAAGAATGCTCTGCACTTGCGGCAGGAGCAGGGAGAAAACGATGTCACTCACAATTCTGCCACCGGCCTCTAAGACGGAACGACAGCAGGCGGTAATCGAAGAACTCTACCGCGTGCCGGAGAACGGTAAAGCGGAGATTATCCAGGGAAGGGTGGTACGCATGAGTCCAACGGGAGCCAAGCCAGGCCGGACGGCAGGCCGAATTTTCATCAGTCTGTCGCAGTATGAGGAGCGCCGCAGTCAGATCGAAGAAGGCGTCGGCTATGCTTTCAGCGACAACGTGGGCTTTCTGGTGGACCTGCCGGGCCGAGGCTCCTTCAGCCCCGACGCGGCCTGGTACACTGGGCCGCTCGGCGAGGATGAGATGGATTTCCTGCCCGGCGCCCCGGCCTTCGCCGTCGAGGTCCGCAGCAAGGGCGACTATGGCCCCAAGGCGGAGCGGGAGATTAGCGAGAAGATACGGGACTACTTCGCGGCGGGAACGTCCGTCGTCTGGGACGTGGACACGCGCGGCGCGGACGTGGTTAGGGTGTACCGTGCGGCGGCTCCCGAAGTGCCGGCGATCTACCGGCGCGGCGATGCTGCCGAGGCCGAGCCGGCGGTTCCGGGCTGGACGATGTCCGTGGACGAACTGTTCCGGCGACCGATGCAAGCGCGATAAGCGCAAGGCAGGCCGGGCGCGATGAATCCCGCCCCTACATCTTGGGTATGACTGTCGGTATATGCAAACACCCTGGACACCTGTTCCCATCCTGATGTACCACGCCGTCGAGGACGCCGCGCGGCCCCCGAAGTACAAACACTTTTACGTCCTCGCCGCTGAGTTCGCCAGGCAGATGCGGATGCTGAAGCGGGCGGGATACACCCCCATTAGCTTTCCAACACTAGCCGCCGCCCGCGCGGGGATGGGAAGACTGCCCCGCAGGCCCGTCCTGCTGACGTTCGACGACGGCTACGCCAACCTCAAGACGAATGTTCACCCGCTTCTGAAAAAATTGGGCTTTCCATACACCGTTTTTCTAGTATCCGAGCGGGTCGGGAAGACCAACGACTGGGTGATCCCAGACGGATACGAGGCGACGCCGCTGCTGACGTGGGACGAGATCGCCGCAATGCAGGCGGACGGCGGCGCGGCCTTCGAGGCGCACACGGCGACGCATCCCAAGCTGGCGAACATCAGCCCCGCCGAGGCGCGGCGCGAGATGGCGGATAGCAAAGACGCGCTGGAACAGAGGTTGCAGACGCCGATCACGACGCTGTGCTATCCCTACGGCAGCGTCAACGAGGCCGTGCAGGACATGGCGGGCGAGATCGGGTACACCCAGGCGGTGACGACCGAGTTCGGGCGCGTCCGGCAGGATGACTCGCCCCTGCGCCTGCCCCGGATCAGCGTCTACCATGTGCCGCCCGTCTCGCTGACGTATGGCATCGGGCCGCTCAACTTCCGCTGGCGGCTTCAGTCCCGAAAGGACGCGCGCCTATGAAATCGTCTTCCAAAGCCCTGCTCGGCGTCGCCCTCGTGCTCGGCCTGATCGCCCTGGGCGTGGTCCTTCTGCGCGCGCCGAACGTCCCGGACCAGGTCCAGATCATAGACCAGCTCGAAGCCGCCCGTGCGGCGGGGGAGGCGCACGATGTCAACGGCGTCATGCGGATCGTGTCGGACAAGTACCACGACTCGAACGTCCCCAGCCCGGTCCAGCTTCGCTTTCTGCTGAACAGAGTCCAGGGCAACGCAGCGGTGCGGGTTACGCAGTCTATCCCTGTCGTCAGTGTGCAGGGCAACACAGCCACTTCCACCAGCCACCTCCGCATCGCGACGGCGGCGGACAACCGGGTCGTCTATGACCATGACGTGACGATCCAGTGGGCGCGCGAGGACGGGAATAGGCTGGGCGTGATCCCGACGAAGGTCTGGCGGGTGGTGGGCGCCGAGTACGAAAGCTTCTTCAGGGAGTAGGGAAAGTCAGGGAAGCTCCCTAATCCCCAACTCTGGGGGAACCGGACGGGGAGACGCCTTCCTCTCCTACTCCCCCAGAGTTAGGGGCCGGGGGTGATATGGGTACTTCCTCTGCTCCCTCGGAGAACCCTCACGGCGCCTCTACCAATTCCACGTCATCCACCCAGACTCTGGGCAAGTGTCCGGCGGCCTGAGTCACCAATTGCAGCGAGATCGTCGCCCCCGTCGCCCCCTCCGGGGCCGCATAGGGCACCGCTACGCTGTAATAGTTGAAGCGCGCGTCGCGCAGCGTCTTCCAGCCTTCGGGATCGGCCTGCGCGTTGGCGACCCAGACTCCACCGCCGGCCCGTCCCGGCGGAACGCGCCAGGAGACCCAAACTTCCAATGCGGCGTAGCCCCGGCCCGGCCCCGCTTCTTTCTGTTCGGGCATCAGACCCGCGGCCCGGAAATGCAGGCGCAGGGTGTACCGCTTCCCGCCGACAACAGGGACGGTCTGAATGACATTGACGTCCCCGTTCCCCTTGCCTCCGTTGGCCGCTTTCTCGAAGTCCTCGTACTTCGGGGCCGCGTAGGCTTCGGGCGGATAGGTCACAGGCACGGTCTGTTCCAGCAGCAGCGCCTGCGTTCCGCTGTGCGCGCCGCTGGGGACGGTATGAGCCACGGCGCCGTTTCGCTGCTCACTGACCGCCCAGCCCCCCTCGGGGCTGGAAGCCAGAGGCGACTCGAAGCCGCCGTTCTTCATCAAGTTCGGCCCCAGCGGTATCTCCAGCGGTCCCCAGTTGCCGGGCTGGAGCGTCGCCTCGGTCGTCAGGTCGGCGGTCATCCCGGTGTCGTGGTTGTAATGGTACAGCCGGAGTGACCGGCTGCGCCCCGTCTCGTCGGCGTAAATGACGCCGACATCTCCGCGCAGGTCTTCGGATTGGGCCGGGTCAAGCTCCAGGTCGGCCAGCGGCACGGCGGCTTCCAGCGCGTAAACGCCGTTCGCGCGCTTGAACGCGACGCGGGCGTCGGGCAGCTGCACGATTTTGTCTATCCGCGCGGCCATGAGCTGGACCGGCGTTTGCGTGCCCGGCACGACAGGGCGGTATAGGACGGCGACCGGCTTGCCCGCGTAGACGCCGAGCAGCAGGCGCTCATCGCCCTCGGCGGGCGAATAATGGACGCTGCCGGGGCGCGGGGACAGCATCAGGTCCACGCAGTCACCCGTGATAAAGAGCGTCTGCCAGTTCGTGCCTTTGTTGACAAGCGACGCTCCCTTGACGGCGTAGGCCAGGTAGAGGTTCTGCGCGTCCCGCGCCAGCGCGACGCGGGCCGTGCGGCCCCCGCCGCCGTCCAGGGAGACGCCCGATGCCATGTTCCAATCGCCCAGGCCGCCGTCAACGGCGGGCGGCGTCGCCGCCCAGGCGACGCGCAGGATCGGCGGCGGCGCGGCGGATTTTGCCTTCGGTGCGGCCCGCGCGAGAGCGGCCGCCTGGACATCCGCTGGCGTCAGCCGCAGCGGCCCGCCAAAGCGCCCGCCGGAAAGTCCCGTGATACGGAGCAGATGGTAAGCGTCGTTCGCGCCGTTGATGAGTTCGGCATCGCCGCCCGGTGGCTGAAACACATACCGGTACGACTCGTCCCATTTGGCCGCCGGACCGAGGCGGGTGTCCTCGAGCAGTGTGCCGACATACAGACCGTCCGTGGTCAGCAGGTACGGGCGGTAATTGCCGTGCCAGAGCCAGGTCGTGATGACCCGGCCCAGGCCGGGCACGGTGAACTCGCCGAGGACGGCGTCGGCCAGCACGTCTTTCGTGCCCTGCTTCGACGGGTCCACGCGCGGGATTCCCCAAAGCTTGCGGCCATCGCGGTCAAAGCAGGCCAGGGCGTCCTGGCCGGGCGGGTGGTACTCGTATCCATACGCGACCATCAGCTTGTCGTCCCCGGTGACGTACAGCCCGCTGATGTTGCCCGGCTCGTCCGTCAGCAGGAGACGGCGCGCGTGGGCGATGTCATAGACCGGCACCCCGCCCGCCGTCCATCCCGACACGTCCACACGGTAAACGGCTTCCTTATCTTTGGTGAAGCCGGCGAAGGTAACGCTGCCGTCCGGTCCGACCGCCGCGCCCCACCCCAGCGACCACTCAGGCTGTTTGCCCTCGACGGAAGGGTCGAAGCGGCTGACGGTCTGGGACCAGTGCATCTCTTGGGGCTGGACCAGGCCGTCACCGTCCCCATCCGTCCAGGAAAAGTTGTCCCCGGAGTGGCCTTGGAAGAAGTCGGGATACCAGTTCGGGTACGAGTGGGTGTGAAGGTCGCTGTCCCAATCCCGCATGACCGTGCCGCCGCCCGAAGTCAAACGGCTCAGGCCGCCCAGGGCGGCGACAGGCTGGAGCCGGTCCCCATCCCGGCGCAGGACCGTGATAATGCCCCGGTTGCCCACAACGGCGAGGTACTGCCTGCCATCATGGGTGAACGCCCGTGAGGCGGGGGCGCCGCCGTTGGCGCTTGGCAGGAACGGCTGGCTTTTCTCCATGCGGCGCAGCGGCGTCGAGATGGGAACGGCAGTCTTCTGTGCCTCATCCACATGCCAGAACACGCCCTCGGCGAAGACGCGGGACGGGTCGGACGGATCTCGCCAGAAGGGCGGCGCGCCGCCGTAGGGGGCGGGGCCGAGGTAGTCGCGGACGAACGCGCCCGTCCCGGTATCCCAGACGCTGACGCGGCAGGGCGCGTTGTCGTCCTCGGCCACCCACAGCCTGCCCGCGTCCGTGACGGCCAGGCCGCGCGGGACGAGCATCCCATCGGCGTCCCACGGCCCCACCCAGGGCCGCCCGCCCGGCCTGCCAATGGTTCGCAGGAGCTTCCCTGACGGCGAAAAGACTTTGACCTGGAACGACGCGCCCCAATCGCTGACATAAACACGGCCCGAAGCGTCCGTCGTCACGTCATGCGGGGCGACGAGGTCATGGTCAATCAGCGGCGTGATGCGCTTGGTCGCCGGGTCCACGCGCACGACGGACGCGCCGCTGACGGCCAGCAGCATTCCATTCGCCAATGCGTACAGGCCGGCGGGTTTCAGCACGGGAATTTCGTCCACCTTCTGCGCCGTGGTCGAGTCCAGCACGAGCAGTTTGTCGTCGTAGTTCATCGCCAGATAAACGCGGCCCGCCGTGGCGGCGACGCCCAGCGCACTCGTGGACTCGCCGACGTCCGTGCTGAAGTAGCGCGGCTGTCCGCCGTAGTGGGCGGCGTCGAACGTCTTATTTTTACGCATCTCCCACAGAGGCGTCACGGCCTCACGGTAAGGCCAGGTCGCGGCCTTGAGCGCTGGTTCATGCGCCGTGAAGCGCGCGGGCCGTCCGGTGCGCTTGTCCAGGCAGACCAGAACGGCGCGCTCGATGGCGTTGTGCCCGTTGTAATCGCCGCCCGAAGTCAGTTCCGGCCCGGAATATAGCGCGTAGACGTACTCGCCTTCCACAGCCAGCGAGACGCAGCGCGGGTAGATGTCCTCCTGAAATCCCCACTGCCGCCGCCCGTTTTCATCCACGGCGATGATCGAATGGCCTTTCTCGGAGCCGGGCGCGGCCAGGAAGACCCACTTGCCGTCGGTCGCGACCCCCTGCGGGTTGGACTCGTCACTGAGCCAGTCCCCCTTGTCGTCCGCCGTGGGCCAGGGCGGGCTGCCGGGGTTGCCCACGGTCATCTGATAATCCAATCCAAGCGGTGGATGGTAAATAGCCTTGGCCTGATAGCTGCCGGCGGGGATCGGCTTTCCGTACTGGTCCAGGCCGTCCCAGGCTTCCGTATTCCGGCCCGCAGGCCGCCGCTCGCCGCGCACAATCCAGCGGAGCAAGTGGCCCGGAGCGTCAAAAACGCCCAGCGTCAGGTCACCCTCCTTCGGCATCGTGTAGGAATATGTCAGCGCGCCGCGCGGCTGGAGTGTGGACTCGGCGTAGACCGTGAACGCTGCCTCCAGCCCCGCCCACCAGGGCTGGAACGTCGCCTGCCAGGTTTCGCCCGCCTGGGGCGCGGCCATGCCCAGCGCACGCCAGGGCAGGACGATCTGCTGGAAATAGCCGTCCGGCTCCGGCCCGAAGGTTTCGCGCGCCCCCTGCCCGAGCAGGAACGGGTGCGGCAGATCGCTGCCGTCCGCTGCCAGCGCAGGCCGGCGGGTCAGCGAATCATACCAGCCGGCGAGGTTGACCGTGTGCGGCCCGTTGCTGAGGCGCACTTGCAGGCAGTCGCCGCCCGCGAAGCCCATCCGGGCGGATTCGGGCGGGGTGTTGAACGGTCCGCCCGGCGCGCGGACGCGGGCGGCGAGGTAGAGGTTGTGGTCGTCATACCGGGCGGCGATGCGGGCGCTGTAGCGCGGCTTCAGATAGCCCGGCGCGTAGACCGCCTGGGCAAAGGCCGCTGGGGGCCAGTCTGCCGGCGTTTTCGGCGGTCGCGGTGTGCGGGCCGCCGACAGCGCGGCCGCGCCGGACGCCATCGGCGACGACAGGACAGGGCTGGGGTGAGGCGTGTCCGTGAAGACGAGGCGGCCCCAGGTAGCCGGGTCCGGCAGGTAGCCTTCCGGGTGGCCGATCCGGTCGGACGAGGTGAGGAAACTGTAGGTCACTGCCGTGTTGTGCCAGCGCACGTCTCCGGGCAGCGCGCGGAGCAGCGCGGGCGTCAGGTCCGGCCAGGTCAGGTCGGCCATCCACGAAAGCGCCGCCCTCACCGGCGGCTTGCCGCCCCGCGTCAGCAACGCCCATGGAATGCGAATCTCCTGCGTCCCGCCGCGCCCATCCGCATCAGGCCGGAACGCAGACGCCGCGCTGGGCGCGGGGCGGCGCGGACCATGCCAGGGAAATGTCAGACTGACCTGTCGCTCGCCCGCGAAGCAGAGGGTGGCTGCGCCCTCCTGATTGCCGCGCAGCGGCCCTTTCCACCGGATGGCGACATACAGCGCGTGGGAGTCGTAGCACAGCCGCAGGGCGGCGGAGTGCTCGACCCGGTTCAGGGTCTGCACGGCTGCCCCGCCCCCTGTCAGGACGTGGAAGCCCGCGTTTGGGTCCACCGGCACAACCTTGACCGGCTCGCCACCGGGCCAGTCCCGCAAGTCGCCGTCCACCGCAATCGGGCCGGCGGGCGGGATGGTCGGCAGCGTGATCGATCGGACGCCGCCCGCCTGCCCGCCCGAGGCCGGTAACAGCAGGACCAGTGCGAACAGGCAGAAGCGCCACAATGGCGTTCGGTTAGGCATCAGTCGGTGTCTCCACGGGTGAACGTGTATGTCCGCTCCCACGTCATGCGCCCGCCCGGTGGCACACGGACGGCGACAAAGGCTTCGGGGCTGACGACTGTATCCGTTCCCCACAGGGCGAACGTGTCCCAGGGCCGGTCGGTGCATTCGCGGACAGCCAGCCCGCCGCAAGACAGTTTCCAGCAGGGGGCGGCATTGGAAAATTCGGACGTGCGGCCATAGAACGCCTCGGCGGGCGCCTGCGCCCAGGTGATCCGCCCCCCGTCCGCCCGCAGCGGCGGCGTCAGCCAGTCCAAACCCATAGTGGGGACGCTCAGGCGGTAGTCGAGGCCGACCGGCTGACCGTCCAGGCAGAGGAAGTTGTGGACGTACTCGTGCGTTTCCAGCGGCTTCGCGCCCGTGTTCTCCAACTCGTATCCGATCCGCAGCGTGTCCCCGTCGGCGGCCAGCCGTTTGACCAGCCGCGCCGCGTAGCCCCGGCACTCGCGCGGCTCCGTCGTGAACTGGGCCGCGTCGCCCGTGGCCGATGCCGTCATCGGGAACGGCTCGATCTCATGGGGCCGGGCGAACTGATACGGGCCGTCGTCCGGGCGCGTCAGCAGCCCGACGCCCATCTTGGGGAACTTCTCGCCCGGCGCGGCCTCGTCGTAGCCGATGGCCGCGAAAAGTCCGAACTCGTTGTGCAGGCCCACGCCGCCCGTCCCACCCGGCGGCTCCGCCCCGCAGAACGTGTGCCGCCCATCCAGCGTCACCTGCACCGCCGTCCCCGTCCAGTCGAACCGCGAGCCGCGATAAACCGCCCCCGGCTCCGTGATCTCCACCGCCAGGCGGTCACTGCTGAGGATCACGAGGTTTCCTCCGTCACCGCCCCCGTCGCGGCCCATTCCGCGCCGCGTACCAACGTCGTCTGAAAGCCGGGGTTTTCCAGGGCGATCATTGTGGAGCCTTTATCTTTGGCCGGGTCTCCAGGCCAGACGTGGCCCAGAATCTGGTGGAAGATGCGGCCCCGGCCATAAGTGAGGGCGATCATCATCGGCTCGTGCTGCCCTGTGCCGCCGGTTTCGGGCGCGGAATAGGCTGTCGCCAGCACGTCATAGGTAACGCCCGGCGTCACAGCCAGCCGGTGATACAGCTCGTCCGAGGTGGAGAAGTCGGCGACGCCGCGCGTGACGGGGTGCTCGTGGTCCGTGATCGTGACGGGGAACTCGTGGAACTGCCCGTGCCCCGTCCCCGCGCGCCAGGCCAGCGCGACCATCCGCTCGTACTCGGTCCAGCCCTCGAAGCCGTTGTTGGAAGCGTGCAGGAAGACAACGCCCGTGCCCGCGCGCACGGCGGCCTCGAAGTTTGCTTTCGCCCGGTCACTCCACATCGCTCCGTGGTAGTCCACAAAGAAGAGGCTGTATTGGTCGAGCCGCGCCGCATCGGCCAGGGTCTCACTGGGCGTCTCAGTCAGGTCCACAGCGAACTTGCCGGATCGGATCAGCAGGTCGCGGCAGAAGGGCGCCGAGCGCCGCCAATCGTGGTTGTTTTCGCCGGTCAGGAGCAGTGTCTGGATCATGGGGTTCTCCCGGATTGAGGAATGGCCCTATTATAAGCCTTGGCCGGGAGTGTGTCAACCAAGTAACTGTGCAAAAGTAATCCGGTATTTTCCGCAGCCCCGGACGGGCTTCGTACTCTTCTAGCCTGGCCTTTCAAGGCCGGGTATAGACCGCAAAACAGAGGCGCGACTACTGAGAGGCGCCGAGAGCGGGGAGCGGTGAGCGAAGGTAAGAGGAGCAGAAACAGAGCCAAGACGAGCAGAGTGCCGTGGGACTGAAGCCCTCGGCTGTGCGGCCTTCGGCCTAATCCCGACCTGCGTGGGGAGAGGGAAGGCTCAGGAGAAGGCTAGGGAAGGCTCAGGAGAAGGCTAGGACTACACTTTTCCCCTTTTCTCTTCTCCCCCTCTCTTTGCCCGCGCAGGCGGTCACTGGGCGTCTGCGCCCCATAGCCGAGGATTTCAATCCCACGGCACATCAATCCCACGGCCATTCTGACCTACGGCACATCAGTGAAATCAATAGACCTCTTGCATAAGGGTCAATCGTTGAGTTCATGGTTGTAAAGGGCCGCGATCAAGTTGAACCGCAGGCCGAACCGCCGCCGCCGGTTGCGGTAGCGCTCGGACAGGATGCGGAAGAC
>JAABUM010000676.1_pt1 | contig 57164 bp, 55 predicted proteins | sample 5559161 | NCBI WGS metagenome assembly JAABUM01 (sample SAMN10711868, study PRJNA513369) | rock metagenome | isolation source: Antarctica rocks | place: Antarctica: Victoria Land, Siegfried Peak nord
GACCCCGCAGCGAGCGCTGGCCCTGCTGCACGCCACCCAGCGCCAGAACCACAACGCCTACCGCTCCCATCGCAAACGCGTCCTCCGTCGCCTCCTCGATTCATCTTGACCACCTAACGTTGTAGTAATAGGCGCCCGTCACGCCTTTCCCGGTTTATAGAGGCCTTACCCATCCCTATGCTTGAAGAGCTCTCCATCACGAATCTGGCCATCATCGACCGCCTCGACGTGCGGTTCAACCCCGGCTTCAACGTGCTGACGGGGGAGACCGGCGCGGGCAAGAGCATCATCATCGACGCCGTCGGCGCCGTGCTCGGCGGGCGCGTCAGCTCCGAGATGGTGCGCAGCGGCGCGTCCTCGGCGCGTGTCGAGGGCATCTTCACCCTCGACGGCGAGGACACCGCGATCGGCGATCTCCTGCGCGAACACGATCTGCTCGACGAGGACGACGGCGCGCTGATCCTGCGCCGAGAGATCAACGCTAACGGCCGCTCGACCGCGCGCGTCAACGGCCGCGCCGTCCCCGTCGCGCTGCTCGGCCGCATCGGCGAACGGCTGGTGGACATCCACGGCCAGAGCGAGCATCTCTCGCTCTTCCGCACGGACGAGCACATGGAACTGCTCGACCGCTACGCCGAGAACGCCCCCCCGCGGGCCGAGCTGGCGGGGCTCGTGGCCGAGGTCCGCCGCGTGGAGCGCGAGCGCAAGGCTCTGCGCGAGGCGCAGGCCGACGCGGCGCGCCGCCTCGACATGCTGCAATACCAGGTCGAGGAGATTAGCAAGGCCGAGCTGAGCCCCGACGAGGAAGACGCGCTGCTGGCCGAGAAGCGCGTGCTCGGCAACGCCGAGCGCCTGGCCGCGCTGGCCATCGGGGCCTCGGACCTGCTCAACGGCGGCGACGAGGGGCGCGGCGCGCTCGACCTGCTGAACGAGGCGTCGGCCTCGCTCGACGAGCTGACCCGCGTGGACGAGAGCCAGAAGGAGAGCCTGGAGTCGCTCAACAGCGCGCTCTACACGCTGGAGGAGGTCGCGCACACGCTGCGCTCCTACGCGTCGTCTATCGAGGCCGACCCGGCGCGCCTGGCCATCATCGAGGAGCGGCTCGATCTCTTGCACCGGCTCAAGCGCAAGTACGGCGCTACAATCTCCGAGGTCATCACCTTCGGCGAGGGGGCCGCGCGCGAGCAGGAGGGGCTGCTCAACAGCGAGGGGCGGCTGGAGGAATTGGCGTCGGAGGTCGAGCGGCTCAAGGGGCGCATCGGCCTGGTGGCCGGCGCGCTCTCGGCGCGCCGCGCGGAGGCCGCCGCGCGCCTGGCCTCCGGCGTGGAGGGGCAGCTGCAGGACCTCAACATGGCGCGCGCCCGCTTCGTCGTGGACATCGCGCACAAGAGTGACCCCGAGGGCGCGCCGGCCACTGTGAACGGTGAAAAAGGGCGCTACGCCTACGACGAGCGCGGGATCGACCGCGTGGAGTTCCTGCTCTCGCCGAACCCGGGCGAGAGCCTCAAGCCGCTGGCGCGCATAGCCTCAGGGGGCGAGGCCTCGCGGCTGATGCTGGCCCTCAAGACGGTCCTCTCCACGGTCGACCGCACCCCGACCCTCATCTTCGACGAGGTCGACACGGGCGTGGGTGGCCGCAGCGGGGCGGTCGTGGGCGAGAAGCTCAAGCTGTTGGGCGAAACGCACCAGGTGCTGTGCATCACGCACCTGCCGCAGGTCGCCGCGCTGGGGGCCGAGCATCTGCGCATCGTCAAGCGCATCGCGGACGGGCGCACGCGCACCGAGGTCGAGCCCCTGGTCGGCCGCGCGCGCGTCGAGGAGCTTGCCGCCATGCTCGGCGGCTTCCCGCCCCCGCCCACTGCCCTCAAGACCGCCGAGGAGCTGCTGGCCCGGCGCTATGTCCCATAACATTCGGCTATAACTATCACCATGCTTTGGTATTGGACACCGTGGGCCGTGCGTGCAATGATCATAAGCGCCGGTGCAAGACAGCGGCCGCGCGCGTGTTGTACGCCCCTGGCCCCGATGGCGCAGATAGGCTTTCTAACCGCTCACTACCCTATCTAACGCGGCTCGACCAGGTTGGGCAGGGTCAGACAGGGACCGGCAATGACGCCGGTGGAAGGGATACAGGGATACATCGTGAAGATTCTATTGTTGGGGCCGCAGGGGGCCGGTAAGGGAACGCAGGCGCAGCGGCTGGCGCGCATCACGGGCGCGCGGCACATCGCGACCGGCGACCTGGTGCGCGCCGAGATCAAGGCGCGCACGGAGTTGGGGCGCATCATCAGGGAATACAACGACCGCGGCGAGCTCGTACCCGACGACATCGTCGTGACCATGGTCATGAGGCGTCTGGCGGGCTCCGACAGCTGGGTCCTGGACGGCTTCCCGCGCAACAAGGCGCAGGCCGGCGCCCTCGACGACGCCATGCAGGCCGCGGGCTGCGAGTTCGACGCCGTCGTCGCCCTCGAAGCGCCCGACGACGCCCTGGTCGAGCGCCTGAGCGGTCGCCGCACGAGCGAAACTACCGGCGCCATCTACCACCTCAGCACGAACCCGCCCCCGGCGGACGACCCCGGCCCGTTCGTCCAGCGCGACGACGACAAGGTCGAGAACATCCGGCATCGCCTGGAGATCTACCACCAGGAGACCGAGCCGCTCAAGGACTACTACGCCCGGGGCGGCCGCCTGCTGCGCGTCGACGCGCTCCAGCCCATCGACACCGTCACCGGCACAATCCTGCGCGCCGCGGAAGAGCCGCCGGTCCCGACCAAGCTGCCCCGCTCCGCCTCCGGGCGCGAGCGCTACGCGCACGCGTCGTGAGGAGCCCGCACCCCCGACCCCTCTCCCGCGCGCGGGAGAGGTGAAGCCGGCATCCGACGTAGCTGGGTGACCAGTCCGCAGCGAAGCGCGGGGCAGGGGTGCGCGCCGTCGCTTTTTGACAACGGCGCGCCCGGTGGTGTACCGTAGCATACGTACCCGTGTGTTTAGACGTGCGACCAGCCCCGGGGGTCCAACTGCAGATGGAGGTTCCAAGATGAACGACGCCGCCGAGACCGGCGCCGCCGGAGAGCTGTCCCACATGATGGAGACGCGGCAGACGTTCCCGCCGCCGCCCGCGTTCGCCGCGCAGGCCAACAGCGCGGACCCCGGCGTCTACGCCAGGGCCGGCGCGGACTACCAGGCCTACTGGGAGGAGCAGGCCCGCCGCCTCGACTGGTTCACCCCCTGGCACACCGTGTTGGAGTGGGAGGAACCCTTCGCCAGGTGGTTCGTGGGCGGGGAGCTCAACGTGTCGTACAACTGCCTCGACCGGCACGTCGAGAAGGGCCTGGGCGACCGCGTCGCCTTTCACTACGAGGGCGAGCGGGGTGACACGCGCGCCATCACCTACCAGGAGCTGCTCGACGAGGTCTCCCGATGCGCCAACGCGCTCAAGGAGCTGGGTGTCAGGAAGGGCGACCGCGTGGCCATCTACATGGGCATGATTCCCGAGCTGCCCGTGGCCCTGCTGGCTTGCGCGCGCATCGGCGCGCCGCACACCGTCGTCTTCGGCGGCTTCTCGGCCGAGGCCCTGGCCGATCGCATCAATGACGCCGAGGCCAAAGTGCTTTTGACCGCCAACGGCGGCTACCGCAAGGGCAAGGTCGTCCCGCTCAAGGCCAACGTGGACGAGGCGCTGGAGCGCACGCCGAGCATCGAAAAGGCGCTGGTGGTGCGCCGTGTCGACGGTGACACACCCATGCGAGAGGGGCGCGACCTATGGTGGCACGACGCCGTGCCGCGCCAGGGCGCGATGTGCCCGCCCGAGCGCATGGACAGCGAGGACCCTCTCTACCTGCTCTACACCAGCGGTACCACGGGCAAGCCCAAGGGGATCCTGCACACCACGGGCGGCTACCTCACGCAGGTCTCGTGGACGCACGCCAACATCTTCGACCTCAAGCCCGAGAGTGACGTCTACTGGTGCGCCGCCGACATCGGCTGGGTCACCGGCCATTCCTACATCGTCTACGGCCCGCTCTCCAACGGTGCCACGAGCGTGATGTACGAGGGCGTCCCAGACTACCCCGCGCCGGACCGCTGGTGGGACATCGTCGAAACGTACGGGGTCAGCATCCTCTACACCGCGCCGACCGCGATCAGAGCGCACATGCGCGCCGGCGTGACCCACGCCGAGAAGCACGACCTCTCCTCGCTGCGCCTGCTCGGCTCGGTCGGCGAGCCGATCAACCCCGAGGCCTGGCTGTGGTACCGCACGTACATCGGCGGCGATCGCTGCCCCATCGTAGACACGTGGTGGCAGACCGAGACGGGGGCGATCATGATCAGCCCGCTCCCGGGCCTGACCACGACCAAGCCCGGCTCGGCCACCAAGCCGCTACCTGGGATAGGGGTGGCCGTGCTCGACGACGCGGGCCACGAGATCCACGGCCCCGAAGACGGCTACTTGGCCCTGACGCGTCCGTGGCCCGCTATGCTGCGCGGCCTCTACGGCGACCCGGAGCGCTATAAGGCGACCTACTGGAGCCGCTTCCCGGGCATGTACTTCGCGGGCGACGGCGTGCGGCGCGACGGCGACGGCGACCTGTGGCTGCTCGGCCGCGTCGACGACGTGATGAACGTGTCGGGGCACCGCATCAGCACCATCGAGATCGAGAGCGCCCTGGTGGACGACCAGCGCGTGGCCGAGGCCGCCGTGGTCGGCCAGCGCGACGACATCACGGGTGAAGCCATCTTCGCCTTCGTCACGCTCAAGTCCGAGGTCGCGCCGAGCCCGCGGGTCGCCGAGGAACTGCGCCAGCACGTCAGCCACAAGATCGGGGCGATCGCGCGGCCCAAGCAGGTCCTGCTCACGCCCGACCTGCCCAAGACGCGCTCGGGCAAGATTATGCGCCGCCTGCTGCGCAACATCGCCAACGGGCAGGAAATGGGTGACACCACCACCCTGGCCGACGAGAGTGTCGTGGCTACCATTCGTTCCGCCACCGGCAAGGGCGACGAGGAATAGTGGCAAGTGGCAAGTGATTAGTCGCCGTAGTGGTGGCTCGCCTCGAGGAGACGCTTGCGTCCAACCTCCAACCGCTCGAACATAACGCGCAGGCTCTTGGAGGCATAGACCGTCCACTCGCCCGCCTGCTTCCCACTCAACTGATGGATGTTGAGCGACGGGTGGCGCTCGTTCACCTCAAGCAGATCAAGGGCGTGGCGCACGCGACGTCTGTCGGCTGGCGAGAGACTTTCCATACTCGCCATAAAGTCGCTCGTGAAGAGAAGCGTGAGGTAGTCAGGCACGGACGTAAGGGGCGAGTAGATCCATCAGGCTGGACGGATCGCGCTCGATCTCGCGCCATTGCCCCTGCTTGAGATACATGAACACGTCGAAATCGGCTGGCCCGAAGCGATAGGAGTCGGTCGAGCGACCGGCCTCAATCTTCCCGATGACGCGCGCTACGTCCTCCCGCGTGATCGGCGGCAGGTTATCGGTCACCGGCTCATCGCTCAACTCGTATGGATACGGACTATGGTCGTCGGGCGGCGATACGCGCTCGGTTGCTATATTAGTGGCGCCTCCCGATGCTTTAGCGGCTGGAAACGGGTAGTATCCTTGCCGCGTCCCAATCTTCTCTACCCATTTCCTCTACCCATCATTATACGACGACCGCGCGATCGACAGGGACAGCGCGCGATTGTGGACGTGGGTCACAGCTTACCGCGCCCACTACCACAATCGTGAGGTACATCCACTCCCCCGCACAGGCTGGCGCGCCTCGTCGCGGCGTCCTCCCACGCTGTACACTATATAGTGGAAACTGCTAGAGGAGGACCGTACAATCGTGCATACCCCGACCCTGATGGCCGTGCATGCCCACCCCGACGACGAGTGCTTCGGGGGCGGCGGCACGCTCGCCCGCTACGCCGCCCAGGGCTACAACGTCGTGCTCGTCACCTGCACGGGCGGCGAGGAGGGCGAGATCGTCGACCCCGACATGGATGTCGCGGCGGTCAAGCCCCGCCTGGCCGAGGTGCGCTTCGGTGAGCTCAACGCCGCCGTCGGCGTGCTCGGCATCACCCACCTGGAGATGCTCGGCTACCGCGACTCCGGTATGGTCGACACGCCGTCCAACGAGGACCCCAGTTCGTTCAATAAGGCCGACCCCGAGGAGGCCACGCGCCGCCTCGCGCGCCTGATCCGCAAACACCAGCCCGACGTGATCTTCACCTACGCCGAGGACGGCGGCTACGGCCACCCCGACCACCTCATGGCGCACAAGATCACCGTGGCTGCCTTCGACGCCGCGGGCGACCCCGCCCGCTACGGCGAGGGCGACGACCCGGCCACGGCTAACTTGTGGACACCCCGCAAGCTCTACTACTGCTCGTGGATGATCCGCTCCCGCGCGCAGGGCCTGTGGTACGCGCTGCGCGAGCGCGGCTTGCCCATCACCTTCGGCGACCCCGACGCCACCGAGCCGCCGGAGCGGGGCACGCTCGACGCGGAGATCACTTCGTGGATCGACGTGCGCGACTACGTGTCGCGCAAGATCGACGCCTTGCGCGCGCATCGCACGCAGATCAAGCGCGACAGCGCGTTCCTGAACCTGCCGGAGGACCTCGCGCGCGGGTACGTCGGCGTGGAGGGCTTCCGGCGCGCGCGATCGCACGTCGAGGCGCCCGAGCGGGAGGAAGACCTGTTCGCGGGGATCCAGGTGCCCGCGTTGGTATAGGGCCTGCGACTGCGGTCGCAGGCGTTATGAGGGGGAAGTGAGAGATGACGACGGTCGCGACGCCGAACATCGACGACGACATCTGGCAGGACGTGTGGGACGAGGAGCGCGCCTGGCGCGAGGAGCACCCGGAGCAGGAGCAGGCGCCCGAGCCGCTGGCCCTGGTCATCTTCGGGGCCACGGGCGACCTGGCGCACCGCAAGCTCATCCCCGCCCTCTACAACCTGGCCGCGAGCAACCTGCTGCCCGACAAGCTCGCCGTGATCGGCTACGGGCGCAGCGACCACTCCGAGGACGACTTCCGCAAGGGCCTGCGTGACGCCCTCGCCAAGGCGGGGGTGCGCGTGCGCGAGGACACCTGGAAAACGTTCGCCGACCACCTCACCTACATGCAGGGCGGCTACGACGACGAGGAGAGCTTCGCGCGCCTCTCCGAAAAGCTCGACCGGTGCGATCAGGAAGTCGGGACGGAGAACCACCGCCTGTTCTACCTCGCCACCCCGCCCGACACCTACCCCTCCGTCATCGCGCGCCTCGGCGCGGCCGGCCTCAACAAGCCAACGGGGCAGGGCGGCTGGTCACGCGTGGTCATCGAGAAGCCTTTCGGGCGTGACCTCGCGAGCGCGCACGCCCTCAACGAGGAAGTGCACAAATCGTTCGACGAGTCGCAGGTCTATCGCATCGACCACTACCTCGGCAAAGAGACGGTGCAGAACATCTTCGTGCTGCGCTTCATCAACGGCATCTTCGAGCCGCTGTGGAACAGCCGCTACGTGGACCACGTGCAGATCACCGTGGCCGAGACCCTGGGCGTGGAGGGCCGCGGCGGTTACTATGAGGGGACTGGCGCGATCCGCGACATGCTGCAGAGCCACCTGCTGCAGTTGCTCACGCTCACCGCGATGGAGCCGCCGAGCGCCTTCAACGCCGACAAGCTGCGCAACGAGAAAGTCAAGGTGCTCGACGCGTTGCGCCTGGCTACGCCCGACGACATCGCGGGCTGCGTCGTGCGCGGGCAGTACGAGCGCGGCACTGTCGACGGCCGTGCCGTGCCGGGCTACCGCGATGAGAAGGGTGTCGCGGCGGGCTCCACGACCGAGACCTACGTGGCGGCCAAGCTGCTGGTCGACAACTGGCGCTGGGCCGGCGTGCCGTTCTACCTGCGCACGGGCAAGCACCTGACCAAGCAGGTCAGCGAGATCGCCGTGCAGTTCAAGCGCGCGCCGCACGTGCTCCTGCGCGAGGACCGGGCCGCGCGCCCGAGCCGCAATGTGCTTGTGCTGCGCATCCAGCCCGACGACGGCGTGGCGCTGCGCCTCGACGTCAAAGTGCCGGGGCCGGGCATGCGCGTGCGACCCGTCGACATGAGCTTCCTCTACAAGGACGCCTTCGGCGGCTCGTCGCCCGACGCCTACCAGCGCCTGCTGCTCGACGCCATGCGCGGCGACTCCACGCTCTTCGCGCGCGCCGACGAGGTCGAGGGCGCTTGGACACTCGTCACCAAGGTGCTCGACGCCTGGGGCGCCGACGGGGCGCGCGCGCTGCCCACCTACGCGGCCGGCACCTGGGGTCCGGCCGAGGCCGACGCGCTGCTCGCCCGCGACGGCCACCGCTGGCGCCGCCCGTAGTCAATGGCTAATGGTCAATGGGCGGCGCTCGTCCACGTGGGCTGGGTGGCGCTGGCCCGGGGCGACGACGACCGGACGGTCGCCGTCTCCCTGGAGGAGGCGGCGACCGCCAGCACGCCGAACAGCCTGGAAGCATTTAGGCGGTAAGGCAGGGATAGCAGCCTGCCTGGAGGGCTGCGCCTACTGCGCCGCGGCGAGAGGGCTGCGCGACGCCGTCGGCGCGCCCCTGCCGCCGGTCGACCGTCCCGACCACGACCGCGCGGTCGCCGCGACGCGCGGCGCGCTCGGGTGACGAGCGTTTCGCGGCAGAGTGGGCGGCGGGGCGGGCCCTGCCGGCCGAGCAGGCCATCCACGAAGCCCTGACGCTGGAGGCCACGCCACGGACAGGGCGAGAGCGCCACGGACAGGGCGAGCGCCACGGACAGGGCGAGCGCCACGGACAGGGCGCTGTAGGGTTAGCGGGGCGCGCCATGTCTCGCGCGGCCATGTCTCGCGCCGCCATGTCTCGCGCGGCCAACGCTTCGGGCGGCAAATAGCGCAAGGGGTAGGGTCCGATCGGACCGCCGTGGACCGCCGTGGACCGCCATACCCCCCCTACAGGCTGCTCGTCCCCTACAGGCTGCTCGTCCCCTACAGGCTGCTCGTCACTCGTCAGTGTTGTCCTGCCCCTCGCGGAGGCGTCCCTCGGAGTAGCCGAAGTGGTGGCCGACCTCGTGCACAAGCGTCGCACGGACTCGCTCGCGCAGGTCGCCCAGGCCGCGGCTGGCGCGCTCGAGCGGACCCTGGAACAGGGCGATCTCGGGCGGCGCGCTCATGGCGGGTCCGGCCAGGCCACCGCCGAGGAACTGCGTCGGCACGGCGACGCCCCGGTAGAGCCCGAAAAGAGTCATCCCGGGCGGCGCGTCGGCCGGGATGTCGTCCTCGGCCGGCTCCTCCTCGACGACCACGGCGATGTTGTCCAGCAACGGCGCCCACTCCTCCGGCAATCCGTCCATGACCTCCGAAACGAGCTCGTCGAACGCCTCCGGCTCCAGATGTACCGGCCCCGCGGTCATATACCCAACCCTTCCCCTGCGATCAAGCGTTGATACCAGCGCCCGCTATCCTTGACGATTCGCGCCTGCGTATTGTAGTCGACGTAGACGAGCCCGAAGCGCTTGGTGTAGCCCTCGGCCCACTCCCAGTTGTCGAGCAGGCTCCACGCGAAATAGCCCTTAACGGGGATGCCGTCGGCGATGGCGCGGGCCACCTGCTCGACGTGGTCCTCCAGGTAGGCCACGCGGCGCGGGTCGCGCACCGCGCCGTCCCGTCCGACCGTATCGTCGAAGGCCGCGCCGTTCTCCGTAATGTAGAGCGCGGGCGGGTCGTAGTCCCGCTTCAGCCGCGCCAGCAGGTCGTAGAGCCCCCGTGGGTAGACCTCCCAGCCCGTCGCGGTACGCTCGGCGTCCTCGTCCGGCCGGCGCGCCTCGCGCGGCGTGTCGCCGGACCCCATCGTCACAATCGTGCGGAAGTAGTAGTTGACGCCCAGGAAATCGATCGGCGCGGCGATCGTGTCCATCTCGCCCGTCTCGACCTCCAATACGGGTTGCCGCTCCAGCACGTCCGCCGGGTAGGAGCCCTTGAAGAGCGGATCCAGGAACACGCGGTTGAGCGCGCCGTCCTCCATCACGGCGGCGCGCTCGTCCTCGTCGTGCGCCGAGAGCGGCTCGACCGGCGAGAGGTTGAGCGTGATGCCGACCCGCGGCGCGGCGCGGCGCACGTTGGAGCGCACCACGGGGACGGCGAGGCCATGCGAGAGCAGCAGGTGATGGGCCACGCGCAGGTAGAGGTCGGGCCGCGTCAGCCCGGGGGCATGCGCGCCCGTGACATGTCCGAGATAGGCCACGACCCAGGGCTCGTTGTGCGTGATCCAGTCGCTCACGCGGTCGCCCAGACGGTAGGACACCGCGTCGGCGTACTCGACGAAGCGCTCCACGGTGTCGCGGTTGGCCCAGCCGCCGCGCTCCTGCAGCGCCTGAGGTAGGTCCCAGTGATAGAGGGTCGCGAAGGGCCGGATGTTGTTCTCTAACAACAGGTCGACGAGGCGCTCGTAGAAGTCGAGGCCGGCCCTGTTGGCGCTCGCGCCGCCGCGCCCCTCCGGCTGGACGCGCGGCCACGCGATGGAGAAGCGGTAGGACCGCAGGCCAAGCTCGCGCATCAGCGCCACGTCCTCGCGCACGCGGTGGTAGTGGTCGTCGGCGGGCTCGCCCGACGAGCCGTCAACGATCTTACCCGGGGTGGCGGCGAAGCGGTCCCAGATGCTCTCGCCGCGTCCGTCCTGGCGCGTCGCGCCCTCGATCTGATAGGCCGAAGTCGCCGCGCCCCACAAGAAATCGGATGGCATCATGATCGATCCTCCCTCTCACGCAAGAGCCATTGTAGCACGCCGCGACGTATGCGCACGCGTCTGGGTCCGTAACATGAGCGCATGGATCGCCCCGACGCCGAGATTAGTGGCGCGCCGATTACCCTGGCACAGAGGATGCACTGGCCGCATCGAAACAGCGGTGCAGGAGGCGGGTGTAGGAGGCGGTAGCGCATGGCGCCACAGGCGAGGCGGACGCGCGGGGCGAACGACGACGGCTATGCGTCCACCGATCGCGCCGCGCTCGCCGCGACGGCCCTGGAGGTGACGCGCCGGCTGGTCGCTCTCTACGGCGAGCCTGCCTGGTCCGCGGAGGGTCCGCTCGGCGTGCTGATCGGGACCATCCTCTCGCAGCGCACGCGCGACGCGCAGACAGGCGCCGCCTACGCAGCCCTCAAGCGGCGCTTCCCCTCCTGGGAGACCATGCGCGACGCGCCCCTCGCCGAGGTACAAAAGGCCATCGCGAACGTCAACTGGCCCGAGCTCAAGGCGCCGCGCCTGCAGCAGATCGCGCGGCAGGTCACAGCCGAGCGCGGCGCGCTCAACCTCGACTTCCTCTGCGACCTGCCGGCGGAGGATGCCCTTGCCTGGCTGCTGAAGCTCACCGGCGTCGGGCCGAAGACCGCCGCCTGCACCCTACTCTTCGCCTGCCGCAAGCCGGTCCTCCCCGTCGACGTGCACGTGCACCGCGTCAGCATCCGCCTCGGCCTGATTGCGCCAAAGGTCACCGAGGAGGCCGCGCACGACCTCCTGCAGGCGCTGCTTCCGCCCGACGCGCGCATCGTCTACGACTACCACAACAGCCTGCTGCTGCACGGCCAGCGCGTCTGCGTCGGCGGCCGTCCTCGCTGCGACCGGTGCGCGCTGACCAGCCTGTGCGCGTATTATCGGGCGAACGTGGAGGATCAGGCGAAGAGTGAAACGGTTGAGCACGGGACTTGCTGATAGCGTCTATAGCCCGTTCCGTAGGACAGGGCTACCTACCGTCTGAGGACATAGAGCCGTGGCGCGGAAGGGACAACCCGGCGGTTACCCGCGCGACTTAAACCTGCGACAAGAGGAGCAGTAAATGAGTGATCGAAACATAAACGCGGATATGAACCATCGCAGCTTCCTGGATGTGCCGATCGGCAATCTCATCGGGGACGCGGAGTTGACCCTCGACATCGACGCGATCGGTCAGCCCGGCCCGTTCGACAACATGCTCCTGGTGGCCAGCACCCTGGAAGACCATGACGGCAAAACGACGCGCACGATCCGCTTCGTCGACCAGGTAACCAAACGCGAGGTGGTGCGCGCCTTCGAGAAACAGCCCCCGACCCCGGGCGATAACGACGCGGCATGGCGGCGCACGCAGTAACGCGCGACCCGGGGTCTGTCCTCTGCCACGGTCTGATCGCGGGGCGAGCATCCCAGTGGAAATGCCCGCCCCGCGGAGGGGCGAGGTGATGCGGATTGTACGCCTACGCGTTGCCCGCGTCCGTGCTGCTGCCGGCATCGCCGGGCTCCCCTGCCGAGCCGCCCGGGTCGGGGCCGCCCGTCCCGGTCCAGCTCGATGCCGTCGACCCACTGAGATTGGGGTCGTTCAGGGCGCTGTGACCCTGCAGCACGGGGCTGTCGTCCACCTCTTTGAGCACGTCGCTATCGACGTCCCCGTTTGCATTCGCGTTGCTGCCGGATTGATCGTTGCTCATCGATCCTCTCCTTTGAAATGTCTGCCGGTGCACTATCTGCGCACAGGCGTGAGCCGCGCTCGACTCGTCACGATGTCAGGGCAAGACTTGTACCGTGGCCGGCGAGTCGTCGCCGAACGCGTCGAGGATCTCGCGCGGGACGGGGCGGGGGCGGCCGCCCAGGTCGAGCCAGGCCCAGACGGTGCTGGCCTGCACCAGGATCTTGCCGGTCACCGCGTGGCGGACCTCGTAGCGGCGCACCGCGCGCGGCCCCCTGATAGACTCGGGCCACGTGATGATGCGCAGCTCGTCGCCCATCAGGGCGGCGCCGAGGTAATCTATCTCGTGGCGGCGCACCACGAAGAGCCCTCCGAGCGCGGCCAGACGCTCGCGCCCGAAGTCCAGCGCCTCGGCGTGCTCGGTCGCCGCCTGCTCGAGATAGTTCAGGTAGACCGCGTTGTTGACGTGGCCGAGCGCGTCGACCTCGTAGGTGCGCACGCGCAGGCGCAACTCGTACACGGGGCGTCCGGCCCAGGGTAGCTCCGGTGGCTCCGGTGGCCCCGGTGGCTCCGGCGGCCCCGGCGGCCCTATGCGCTCCGTGGTCGTGTCCACGTCGTCACCGGTCACGACAGCTCGAGCCCGTAGTACTCGTAGGTCGTCGTCTCCTCGAAGCCGCAAGAGCGGTACAGGGCCACGGCGTTCGCGTTCTCCGTCTCGACCTCCAGGGCGGCAGAGGTGTAGCCGTCCCGGCGCAGGCTGTCGAGCGTCGTTTCCAGGATCTGGCGCCCGAGGCCACGCCCGCGGTAGGCCGGGTGCACGCCGAAGGCGTAGATGTTGGCCGCGCGGCCCACGTCGATGACGCGCAGGGTCCCGACCGGCTCGCCGGCCAGCCGCGCCAAGACGAACCAGCCGTCCGGGTCGGGCAGGTCGCGCCCGACGCGCGCGCGCACTGCGTCCTCGGGGTCGTCGAACGCGGCGGACAGAATGCGCACGAGCGGCTCGACGTCCGAGGGTCCGGCCCTCTGTAGGGTGAGGCGCGCGCCGGCCGGGGTGCGCGGCCGGAAGGGGGCCAGATTCAGGTGCATGCGCCGCTCCCCGGAGCGATACTGCGCCCCGGTCGTCGCGATGAAGGGTTGGCCGCCGCGCGATTCCCGCTCACAAATGAGCAGCAGCCGCGCCACGCCACGCCAGCGGCACTCGTCGGCGGCGGCGGCCAGCAGCAGCCGGCCGATGCCGCGCCGGCGGCGCTCGGGGCTCACCATGCCGCACAATTCGACCCCACGGCCGACATCGAGGGCGCAGTAGCCGGCGAGGGCGCCGCCCTCGTAATAGAGAAAGTCGTTGCCGGCCGCGTCCGCGTCGTCGGGTGGCACACCCACGCTCAGCTTGAGCTCCAGGCCCTCGGCGCTGTTGCAGGTCGCCGCGAGCGTCAGCACCTCCGCCCGCTCCTCGTCCGACAATAGTCGCTTTTGCGACAGGCCATCGCGACGCGTTGACGTTGTACCCATGGCGCCTCCACTTGCCTACCTTCCACCTTACAGTATCGCCGATAGACGCTGGGTGTCGAATAGGGCTTTTGAGCCAGCGCAGGAACACCTCGACCTGCCAGCGCCAGAGACCGATTTTTACGAGGTCCGCATCCTGCGCTGGTCCTTCGGGACCGGTGGGGATCACCGGCATCGAGTACTACTCTCGTGCTAGTCCAACTGATTTTCGCGCTATCGGCATACGTTAGGCCACTTGATCAGGCCGCTTGATCAGGCGCCACGCCGAGTCGGGCCGTGACGGTCGATGTCTGCAGGTCGCGCGGGAGCAACGCCCCCAGGGCGAGGACGGAGACGGTGTAGGCCAGCCCGCTGTCCTGGAAGAAGCGCGATAAGAAGTAGCACACGAACAGCAGCAGCGCGTAGGCGACGAACAGCCCCCGCACGCTCGGCGCGCGCCACAGCCGCCTGCCCAACACGACCAGCAGCGGGAGCGCCGCGGCGGCCTCCCACAGGGCGAACGGATAGTAGGCGTTCGGGCCGCGCGCCACCCCGCCGAGCAAGACCAGCGCGCCGAAGCCGTAGGCGCCGACCCCGCGGATGGGGTAGCTGTGCGGGACCGTCCCGGCCAGGAAGCCCACGTTGCCGTCCAGGAAGGCGCGCGCGTGCCACAGCAGGAAGGGCGCGCAAATGCACAGCGGCGCGACGATGGCCGGCCAGGCCTCGCGCCAGGATGCGCCGAGCGTCCCGCGCCAGCCCGCGCCGCGGTGGCGCGCCGCGACGTAGAGCAGGTAGGGCGGCAACATGAAGACCGCCGTGTGCTTGGTGGCGCAGGCCAGACCCAGCCACAGCGCCGCCCGCCTGTAGCGACCCCCGTAGAGCGCGCCGCCGCAGAGCAGCAACAGGGCCAGCACCAGCACGTCGTCCTGTCCGTAGACCAGCGTGGGCACGAAGAAGGGGTTGAGCAGCGCGGCGGCCACCAGGGCCAGGCGCCACTCGCGCGGCGCGGGCAGCCGCAACAAGAGCAAGGCGCACAGGGCGAGCAGGGGCAGGTAGACCATGCGCTCGTCGAAGAAGCCGAACAGCTTTTGTCCGAGCAGGTAGAACGGCGCCGAGGCCACGATGCCGAAGGGCGGCCGGTCGGTGTGGTAGAGCGCCGCGTCCATGCCAGGGCTATACCAGTGCGCCATGGGCGTGCGCAGGTAAGTCTGCGCGTAGTAGTCTTTGCCGGCCAGCAGGAACTTGATGGCCTCCTCGACCTGCATGGCCGTGTCGTGAACGGCGTACCAGGGGTGCGTGGCATGCCTGACCAGCATCGCCTGCGCCTCCGGCCACGCCACCACGAGCGCGAGCAGCCCACTTATGAGCGCCAGGCGCAACCGCCAGCTCCGGCGCGCCAGGGCGAGCGCGCCATCGGCCCCCCTCCAACCGTCCGTGTAGGCGTCGACGAGGGCGTAGAGGACCAGCAGGCCCATCACGGCGGCGGCGTAGAGCGCCAGGGCCGGCGTCGTCGTGCTGACCAGCGACTGCGGCACGACGAGGAGCAGGAGCAGGAAGTCGAGCGAGAGGTGGCTGCGCCGGGTCTTGCCGGGGACCGGCCCGTCGACGAAGTAGGCCAGCAGGGCCAGCGAGAGCGCGTAGGCGATGAAGCTGGTGTGGAAGAAGCGACCGAAGTAGTACATCAGGAAAAGCACTGTCGCGTAGCCCGCGGCGGCGCGCGCCAGCGTGTTGTCCCGCCGCTGCCGCCACAGCAGACCGAGCGCGACCGGCCCGGCTACCAGGGCCTGCGCCACGCCGAAGGGCCAGTAGGCGGTGTCCGAGCGGACGAGGTGGCCGAACAGGACGAAGCTGGCGAAGCCGTAGCCCTGCAGACCGCGGATGGGGAAGGGGTGCGTGACGGTCCCCTCCACGAAACCGACCGTGCTGTCGAGGAAGGCGCGCGCGTCCCACAAGAGGAACGGCCCGACGAAGAGCGCCACGGGCGGCAAGATCCAGCCGAGCGAGCGCAGCAACCACAGCAGGCCGGCGCGGTCGCGGCGCGCGCCGGCCTGTCCCGCCAGCCACAGCAGCAGGAAGGGCGCCAGGAACAGGGCCGTTTCTTTGGTCGCCAGCGTGGTCCCGAGCAGCAGCAAGGATAGGCGATGGCGGCCGGCGCGGGCCAGGGCCAGCACGCCCATGATCTCGGCCAGCACCAGCACGTCGTTCTGCCCGACGATGAACGAGGGCACGAACAGTGGGTTCAGGCCGAGCCCGGCCAGCAGGGCCAGGCGCGACGAGGGCGTGCGCGCGAGCCGCAGCGCCAGACCGAGCACGAGGACGAGGCACAGCAGGTAGATCATGCGCTCGTCGAAGAAGCCGAGCGTGGCCCTGGCGGCCAGCATGACAGGGACGGTCAGCTCTTCCTGGAAGGGCAGCGAATCGGTGTGGTAGAGCGCGGGGTTGGGCGGGCCGGCCGGCCACCACTGCGCCAGGGGGGTGTGGACGTACGTCGCCCCATAGTAGTCCTGCCCGTGCAGTAGCATGCCGGTGGCGAGCTCGATTTGCAGCGGGCTGTCGTGGATGGCGCTCCAGGGCTTGTGCACGTGCCGGTAGTCGATCGCCGTCACCGTCGGGAGTACCACGACGAGGCCGATCAGCGCGAGCGCGATGGCCAGCTGGACGCGAAAGGCGCGCCTGCTGTACTCGCCCGTCCCCGTCCCCGTCCCCGTTCCCGTTCCGTCGCGGCACAACGTGGCCACGAGCCAGTAGAGCCCGAGCAAGAGGGTAGCCAGGACGGCGATCGCCGTGGCCGAGGCGTTGGCGGGGTGGACGAGCGCGCCCAACAGGCTCAACGAGAGGATCACCGCGTCGAGCGGCACGGCCGTGCGCCCGACTCCCTCGCCGCCCGCCGGTCTCCGCGCTATCGTGCCAATCATGTGTCCGGCGCCCCGTCGTCCCTACACGGCGTAGGGGCCGCGCCTCCGCCCATTTTTCCCATTGCGACCCTCCAATAGGACCAGTATGGTGGGCGGAGATGGAGCGCTCAATGGGAAAAGTGGGTACGCGATGGCGATGATGGCGAGGGGCGCTGGCCGGCGGCGGCATGTCGCCCTGCTGGCGCTCGTGCTGCTCCTCGTCGCGCCGCCTGCCCTGGTGGCCGAGGCGCAGCTTGTCGGCGTGGGGCCGCGCTCCGAGGTCCCGCCGGCGCTCGACCTGTTCCTGTCGTCGGTGCGCAGGGTGACGCCGCCGGCGGCGCGTCTGCTGGTGGTGGGCGAGCCGCCCGTCCTCGTGTTCGAGCGGCCGGTCTTCGCCCTCTATCCGCGCAGGGTGTACAGCGCGGTCGACACCAGCTACCTGCGCGCGCACCGGGCGCGCGCGTTCTCGTGGCCGGGGTTGGCGCGGTTGGCGCGCCAGGATGGCGCCCACTACATCCTGGTGTGGGCGCCACGCTCCGCTCCCCGCGGCCCGCTCCCCGGCCGCGTGCTGCTGCGCCAGGGCGCCGGGACGCTGGTGGGGGTCAATCCTTAATGGGTCAATCCTTGACGGAAAGAGACGCCGCTTGTGGTGGCGGCCGCCGGTGGCCTGACCTTTCAGGGCCGGGCGGTGAGTTATGACGCCTGCTCGTTCATACCCATCTCAGGGCGCGTGGTCGCCCTGCGAGGCGATCGGGCTCGCCGCGACGCTGGGCGTGGCGCTCTACACGTCCGGCGTCTTCGCGCTCTATCTATGCGGCCTGTCCGGCGGGGACGCGGCCTTCCTGGCCCTTCCGCCGGCCCTATGCGTCCTCCTGCTCGGCGGCAGGGCGTTGCGGACGGCGCGGCGCGGCGAGGCGGCGCCGGACGGCGGCGGGCCGCGCGCCGCGATCGTGGCCGGGTCGCTCGTCATGGTAGCGCAGGTCGCCTTCGCCGCGTACGGGGCCGTGCGCGCGCCGTTCGGCTCGTGGGACGCCTGGTCGTTCTGGGCGCTCAAAGCGCGCATGTTCGCCGCCGGCGGCCCGCTCCCCGGCTACTTCCACGACCCGGTCACCGTCTACACGCATCCGGACTACCCGCTCAACCTGCCCCTGGCCGAGGCAGCCTTCCTGCGCGTCCCCGGGCCGATCGGCGTCGTCACGGCCGGCCTGGTGGGCGTGGCCCTTTTCGCGGGGCTGCTACTCTTGTTCTACCACGGCCTGCGGCGTCTGTACGGTCGCGTCACGGCCGCGCTCGGCACGGCCATCCTCGCGCTCGTCCCCGCGCTGCCCCTGCAAGCGGCCGGCGGCGACGCGGACGCGCCCGTGGCCGCGTATGCAGGCGCCGCCGCGCTCTACCTTCTGTTGTGGTGGCGGAAGCGCCGGGTGGCCGACGCGCTCCTGGCCGGCTTGCTGGCGGGCGGGGCCGCGTGGACCAAGCGCGAAGGTCTGCCGATCGCCGTGCTCGTGCTGCTGGCGCTCGCCGCGGGCGAAGCCGTCGCGCGCGACCGGCCCGCGCGGGGACGCATAGGAGCCGTCGCCGGCGCGACGCTGGCCGGCGCGCTCGTGTCGGCGCCGTGGCTCACCTTCGTCGCGTGGGCCCATCCAATCGGGACCGACTTCCTGCCGCCCACCCCGGCCGTCCTGCTGTCCAACGCCGGGCGCGCGCCACACATCACGCTGCGTTTTCTGCTCGAAACCTGCGTCATCGGCAATTGGAGCCTCTTGTGGGTCCTGCTCGCCGCCATCCTGGTCATGGCGGCGCTCTCGCGCCGGCTATCGGCGCAGGCGTGCGGCCTACTGCTGCTTCTGGCCGCGCAGTTCGGCGTGTACGCCTCGGTCTACCTGTTCTCCGGCTGGGCCTCGTACACCCTGCACATCCAGGCGTCGATCGATCGCCTGTACGCGCAGGCTGTCCCGTTGGCGGTGCTGGCGCTGGTCGAGGCTACGCAGGGGCTCCCTTTTAGGGGTAGGTTTTTCACGAAGGAGGGAGGCGCCGAGGGCACAGCCCTCCGAGATACCCCTCGTGCGGAGGGGTGGGTAGCGTCGCTGCCCACCCCTCCGCACAAAAGCCCCACTCCTGTAAGGCAGGGACTCCGGGGGCGCGCGCTGGAGATTCACGAGCCGACCGTTTAGCGCGCCGTGCGAGGCGGCGGCGCGCTAAACGGTCGGCGAAGACGACACTGATTAACAGAAGAGGAGTCCCCGCGCTGCGGCGTGACCAGCGGCCATGAAAAGGGCGGATCGCGACGCAGTCGACGGGGGCTATTTTCAGGGGAGAAAGGACGGCGATGGCAAAGGCAAGGGCGATGGATCGACAGGGGCGGCGAGGGGGGCTCATGCTGCTCGCGATGGCGACGATCGCGCTCCCGGTCGCGGCCGGCGTGGCGCCGACGCCGCCTACCCCCCCCGCCGCCCCGCCGGCGCTCGATCTCTTCCTGGACTCCGTCCGCCGGGCCACGCCTCCCACCGCGCGCATCCTGGCGGCGGGCGCGGCACCCGGACTCGTGTTCTACCGCGCGACCGCCGCGCTCTACCCGCGGCGCATCTACAGCGCCTCGCCCACGGATTTCGCCCATGCCCGGATCACGCCGTCCGCGCGCTGGCCCGGCCTGCTGCGCCTTGCGCGCCGCGATAGGGCGCGCTACGTGCTCGTGTGGTCGTTGCCTTCACATCTTGGCCCTCAGCCCGTGGCGCGCGCGCGCAAGGCCGTGGGGACGCTCGTGGAGGTGCGGCCGTGAGCCTTTTGGCGCGCGCTATAGGTAGGGGCGCCGAGGCGCTCGGCCTGGCATGGGCGCTGGGAATGGCCCTGTTCACCGCCCTGTCCTTCGTGCTGTACGTGGCCGGCGCTCCGGACGGGACGGCCGTCGTCGCGGCATTCGTAGCCGCGCTGTCCGGCGCATTAGTTGCTGTGCGCGCGGTGTGGGCGTCGCGACGAGGCGATGCGCGCGCGGACGTAGGCGCGCCCGCGGGACGCCCGTTTATCGCCATCGTCGCGCTTGCCCTAGCGGGGGGACGCGTCGCGCTGGCGGTGGCGCAGGCCGGACGGACGCCCTTCGCGGCCTACGACGCGTGGTCTTTCTGGGCCTTGAAAGCGCGCATGTTCGCGCTGGGCGGGCCGCGTCCCGGCTACTTCCGCGACCCCCTCACGCTGCATACCCACCCGGACTACCCGCTCAACCTGCCGCTGGCCGAGGCCCTGTTCCTACGCCTGCCCGGCGCGCTCGGCGTCACCCTCGCCGCCTCGATCGGGCCGGCCTGTCTCGCCGCCCTGCTGCTGCTGCTCTACGCCGGCCTGACGCGCCTCCATGGACCTACGACGGCCGCACTGGCGACGGGCACCCTCTCGTTCGTCCCCGCGCTGGCCGCGCAGGCGGCGGGCGGCGACGCCGATGTGCCGCTCGCCATGTACGCCGGCGGATCGGCGCTCTACCTGCTCTTGTGGTGGCGACTGCGCCGCCCGGCCGACGCCCTGCTGATGGGTCTCCTCGCGGGCGGCGCGCTGTGGACCAAGAAGGAGGGCCTGCCCGTGGCCGCGCTGCTCCTCACGGCCTACCTCACAAGGGAAGCCCTGCGGGCGGCCGGCCCTTCTGGTGGACACACGGTGTCCTCGCGCGAAAAGGGGGCGTGCGCCGCATGGGGTCCGCTGGGGGTCCTCGCGACCTCGGCCGTTTTCCCGTTGCCGTGGCTGCTCTTCTGCCGCGCTGTCCGCCCGCTCGGCCGCGACTTCTTGCCGCTTACGCCGTCCGTGTTCCTGGCGCACATCGACCGGTTGCCGCACATTCTGGCGTTGTTCGCGCTGCAGACCCTGGACTTCGCCAACTGGAGCCTGCTGTGGGTCCTCCTGGCGGTCGCGCTCCCGCTCGCCGCGCGGCGGTTCCCGCCGCCCGGACGCGGCCTGCTGCTCCTGCTACTGGGCCAAATCGGCGTGTACGCGCTCTCCTTCGTCTTCTCGGACTGGCAGCCGTACACAGCGCACGTGCAAACGTCCCTCGATCGCCTGCTCGTGCAGGCGACGCCGCTGGCGCTGCTGCTCCTCGTCGAATCCATCCATGCGCTCGGAGCGATTGGAGGCCGGAGAGCGCTGGCCGAGGAGCGCGCCGGTTTGCTCACGCACGAGGCCGCGGCGTGAGCGGCGAGATCGAGAGGAGTCACCCATGGCGCTAGTCTCGGTGGAGGGTTTGCCGGCGCGGCGACCGCGGGCAGGCGCGTTGCGTCTCTTGCGCCTGCCGCCTGGTGTGGGGTATGCGCTCGCCCTGGCCGTCTGCATGCGCGTGGCGCTCTCAGTGATCGCGGCCTGGGCGCTCTCCATGCATCCGCCGCGGGAGCCGGACGTCATACAGGCGCAATATCTTGGGCAGACGCCCCTGCACGATCTCCTGCTGGCCCCTGGCAGCGATTCGCCATCGTAGCCGTCATGACGCCGCCCGGCGATGTCTCCTATCTGCGCGTCCTCCACATGAACCAATGCTCTCCCCAGGCGCGGCGTGTTGGCATAGATGTTGCGCCGTTTGGCGCAGCCCCTTACCGACGGATGTCCTAACGCAATGGATCGTGAGGTATGGCATGGAAGAGAGCAAGGGTATCACGGTTGAGAAGAGCGTGACGGTCAACAGGCCGGTGGCCGAGGTCTACGCGTTCTGGCGCGATTTCGCGAACCTGCCGCGCTTCATGGAGCACCTGGACTCCGTCACCGTGGGCGACGACGGGCGCTCGCACTGGGTGGCCAAAGCGCCGCTCGGGCAGCGCGTGGAGTGGGATGCCGAGGTCATCAACGAGATGCGGGATAAGATGATCGCCTGGCGCTCCGTCGGCGAGACGGCCACCCCGAACGCGGGCTACGTGCACTTCGAGCAAGAGCCCACCGGCCGCGGCACGGTCGTGAAGGTCGCGCTCGAGTATAGCCCCCCCGGGGGCGTCGTCGGCGCGGCGGTCGCCAAGGTGTTGCGCGAGGAGCCGAGCCAGCAGGTGGGCGAGGACCTGCGCCGCTTCAAGGACATTATGGAGGCGGGCGAGGCGCCGTCGACCGAGGGCCAGCCGTCCGGCCGCGCGCCCGTGGGCGACGAGTATCTCAAGCGCCAACAGAAGTCTCTCGACAAGATCGACGCCGACGCGGCTGACGACACGGTGACCGAGTCCTCCGAGGAGTCGTTCCCGGCCAGCGATCCACCCTCGTGGAGTTCGGCGCCTCAATCCAGCGGCTAAATGCGTCCAACGAGGTTGTGCAGGATGGGACGCCGTCCCCCCGGCGCGACCGCCGTCGCCGTGCGCTGCCAGCGGGGATTCTCTGGGGAGGCCGTCGCAGGCCCCTCTCTCTCGCGAAAATCTTCTGGAAGCGTGTAGCCCTTGGCGATTAGCTGCCGGCCACCGGGGAGACAGCGTACGAAGGGTTCCTGGCAGCGCCTCTACAACGACCACGACAAACACGATGCCCCGAAGCTAATTGCTAAATGCCAATAGCCCCATAGCCCAGAAAGGACTACGATGCGAGCGCTCTGTTGGAACGGTAGGAAAGACGTGCGGGTCGAGACTGTGCCCGACCCGACCATCATCAACCCGCGCGATGCTATCGTCAAGGTGTCGTCGACAGCTATCTGTGGCTCGGACCTGCACCTGTACGACGGCTATATCCCCACGATGGAGAAGGGCGATATCCTTGGCCACGAGTTCATGGGCGAGGTCGTCGAGGTCGGGTCAGGCAACACGGCCCTCAAAACCGGCGACCGCATCGTGGTCCCGTTCACGATCGCCTGCGGCGAGTGCTTCTTCTGCCAGCGGCAGATGTTCGCCCTATGCGACAACTCTAACCCCAACGCCAAGCTGGCCGAGACGCTCTACGGGTACTCGCCGTCGGGTCTCTTCGGCTACTCGCACCTGCTCGGCGGCTACGCCGGCGGCCAGGCCGAGTACGTGCGCGTCCCCTACGCCGATGTCGGCCACGTCAAGATCCCCGCGCACCTGACCGACGAGCAGGTACTGTTCTTGACTGACAACTTCCCCACGGGCTATCAGGCCGCCGAGAACTGCAACATCCAGCCGGGCGACACCGTGGCGGTCTGGGGCCTGGGCTCGGTCGGGCAATTCGCCGTCAGGAGCGCCTACCTGCTCGGGGCCGAGCGCGTCATCGGCATCGACGAGGCGCCGGAACGCCTCAAGATGGCCCGGGATGGTAAGGCAGAGACGATCGATTTCTCCAAGGAGCACGTGCTGGAGCGCCTCAAGGAGATGACCGGCAACAGGGGTCCCGACGCGTGCATCGACGCCGTGGGCCTGGAGGCGCACGGCCACTCGATCGATGCCGTGTACGACCGCGTCAAGGCGGCCACGCGCGTGCTGGAGACGGACCGCTCGCACGCGCTACGCGAGGCGATCATGGCCTGCCGCAAGGGCGGCACGCTCTCCATCCCCGGCGTCTACGGGGGACTACTCGACAAAATGCCCTTCGGCGCCGCTTTCAACAAGGGGCTCACCTTCAAAATGGGCCAGACGCACGACACCAAGTATCTGCGCCCGTTGCTCCAGCGCATCGAGGAGGGCCAGATCGACCCTTCGTTCGTGATCACGCACCGCATGAGCCTCGACGAGGCGCCCGGCGCCTACAAGAAGTTCGGCAAGCACGAGGACGGCTACATCAAGGTGGTGCTCAAGCCGTGACGACGCGCTACCTGCCCAAGGAGGCGTGGGAAGAACTCACGTCGGGGCGGCGCCGCGCGACGAACAGAAAGAAGGTCGAAGGGCTCGTGGCACGGCGAGCGGTTCGCGCCCAACATCGGCCCCGCGCGCGAGGCCCGTAAGCACGCGACCGAAGGAGAATAATACCGGCCGCGGGCCTCGCGCGTGTCGCCCTCACGCTCGGGGTGAGCCTGGCCTAGCTGCGTGGCGTGGTCCCGTCGTTGCCCCTGTCCTACGCCCCCGCCCTGCTCGTCGCCACTAACGGAGCCTTCTTCGACCCGGCCCGAGCCGCCGCCGCGCCGGCGATACTGCTCGCCGATCGCCTCCTGTAGCAGGTATCGCTCGATTTGCTAAGATTATGGCAACGAGAAGAGACGGGGTCGGCGCGCCGCCGTACGTCGCCATACCTCCTCTGGATACCGCTGTAAGGGCGCTCGTCGAGAGCCGTGGCCCGCATCGGTTAGTGGAAGGATCCACGTCAATGTCCCGCACTCCGTCCGACCATTCGCAGTACGACGTTGTCGTGCTGGGCAGCGGCCCCGCGGGCCAGCGCGCCGCGATCGCCTCGGTCAAGTCCGGCCGCCGCACGCTCATGATCGAGAAGCGTTCCGTCGTCGGCGGCGCCTGCATCAACACCGGCACCATCCCCAGCAAGGCGTTCCGCGAGGCGGTGGTCTACCTATCCGGCTACCGCGAGCACTCCATCTACGGCGAGAGCTACGCCGTCAAGCGCGCGATCACCATGGACGACCTCAACGCGCGCGCCTCCTACGTCATCAAGTGCGAGCGCGACGTGATCCAGGCGCAGGCGTACCGCAACGGCATCGACATGGTCTACGGCGCCGCCTCCTTCGCCGACCCTCACACGGTCGTAATCGCGCTCGCCGACGGCGACGGCACGCGCACCGTTTCGGCCGAGACGATCGTGATCGCGACCGGCAGCGAGGTGGCGCAGGTGGGGGACATCGCGTTCGACGGCGAGCACATCCTGAACTCCGACTCGATCCTGACCATGAGCGACATCCCCAGGACGCTGACCGTCGTCGGCGCGGGCGTGATCGGCTGCGAGTACGCGAGCATGTTCGCCGCGCTGGGCACGCGCGTCACCCTGGTCGATGCGCGAGACGACCTGTTGCCGTTCGTGGACCGCGAGATCGCCGACGAGTTGGCGCACCATCTGCGGTCGCAGTGGGTCACCTTGTGGTTAGGCGAGGAGTTGAAGAGCTGCGCCGTGCTGCCCGACGGCCACGTGAAGACGGTCCTCGCGTCGGGCAAGGTCATCGTCACAGAGAAGACCCTGCACGCCATCGGCCGGCAGGGCGCGACGGGGGACCTCAACCTCGGCGCGGCGGGGCTGGAGGCCGACAAGCGCGGCAAGCTGACGGTCAACGAGCACTACCAGACCGCCGTCCCGCACATCTACGCCGCCGGCGACGTGGTGGGCTTCCCCGCGCTCGCCTCCACCGCAATGGTCCAGGGGCGTATCGCGGCCAGCCACGCCGCGCACGTCCGGTTCAACGTCATGCCCGACGTGTTTCCGTACGGGATCTACTCGGTGCCGGAGATCAGCATGGTAGGCAAGACCGAGGAGGAACTGACGCACGCCAACGTCCCCTATGAGGTCGGTAAGGCGTACTACCGGCACGTGGCGCGCGGGCAAATCATCGGCGACAGCGTGGGCATGCTCAAGCTTGTCTTCTGCTCGACGACGCATAAAATCTACGGCGTGCACATCATCGGCGAGAACGCCTCGGAGCTGGTGCACACGGGCCAGGCCGTCATGGCCCTGGGCGGGACCGTCGACTACTTCGTCGACGCGGTCGTGAACTACCCGACCCTGAGCGAACTGTACAAGATCGCCGCGCACAACGGGCTGAATCGCGTCGCCGGCGAGTCCGCTGGCGCATCGGGCGACCTCCCTGCCGCGGACCTTGCCGCCCTGGCGCAGGAAAAGGTGGCGGCCACGCCGGTCGGAGCGACCGAGGAGGCCGCGCCGGAGTTGGTGGGCGCGGCATCGGCAGCGGCTCCGGCCTCGGGCGGGGGCGCGGGGGGCAAGAACGGCAAGAAGGCCGGGTAAGGCGCGTGCTGTAGGTCTGCCCTTGGAGGACGGGCGGCCCTTCCGTTCACACCGCGCGTATCACGCTCGCGCGCACTATACTGGTAGTAGCGTCGTGGCTGGTAGTAGCGTTGTGGGAGTGGTCGGCACACCAGCCTTCCCTTTCCGAACAGTCATCTGGTTACCATACCCTGACCCTGGGAGGTACCGTGCCCGCTTCGCAAGACACTGGTGGCTATCGGCGCGTCTTGGTGGCGCTGGATGGCTCGCCCGCCGCCGAGGAAGCCCTGCCGCAGGCCCTGGCCCAAGCGCACGCCTTTGCAGCAGAGTTGCTGCTGCTGCGCGTCGTGCCCACCTTGCTGCCCCGCGAACCGGCTGCGCGCGACGCTGGGGTTACGCCAGTCGACGTGGAGGATGACCCGCGGGACGAGAACCCCGAGGAGCGGGCGGCGCGACTCTACCTGACCGCGGTGGCCGAGAATATGCGCGGCTACGACGTGACGGTGACCGCGCGCGTCGCGCGCGGGCCGGTCGCGGCCACCATCTTGCAAGAGGCGCAGGACACGCACGCGGACGTGATCGTGCTGACCACACACGGCTCCAGCCTGATCCCCCGGTTGCTGGTCGGCGCGGTCACCACTCAGGTGGCTGCCCGCGCTCCCTGCCCGGTGCTGCTGGTGCGCCCGAGCGCGGACGCCGCCGCCGCTGTCGAGGAAGACCGGGTGCGTAGCTTCGACGACGACGCCGCGCACTACGGCCCGCTGGCGCAACGGCCGCTGGGGGTGCGCACGGTCGAGTTGGAACGCATCGTGGGCAGCGTCGGCCGCGCCCGCGAGCTCGGACCCGATTTCCTCTCGCGCCGGGCCCCGAAGGGCGACACGCGGCACAATGGCATCCTCAGGGCCATGCAGCGGAGTGAGATTATGCCCCCCGTCGAGCTGTACAAGCTCGGCTACGACTACTACGTGCTCGACGGCAATCACCGTGTAGCCGCGGCGAAGGCGCTGGATCAGCGGGAAATCGATGCGACCGTCACCGAATTCCTGTCCATCGACGACGCCGACGCCCACCGCGTCTACCTGGAGCGGCGCGCCTTCGAGCGCGACACGGGTCTCGCGCAGCTCGGTGCCACGCGTCCCGGCCACTATCCGCGCCTGCAGCGCCTGATCGAGGACTTCGCCGGGACAGAGGGCATGACCGACCTGAAAGAGGCGGCCCAACGCTGGTACACGCGCGTTTATCGTCCCTTCGCCGCCCGGCTGCGCGCGGCGCGACTCACGCGCCTGTTCCCCGGCGAGCGCACGGCCGACCTCTTCGTGCACCTGGCCGACCTGCGCGAGGCCGAGGAGCGGCGCCAGGGTCGCCCTGTCTCGCGCGAGGAGGCGCTGGAGCGCATGCTGTCCCGCTATCGTAGCCTCAACCCCCGGCGGCGGAGCCGTCGTCGTCTTCCCCGCCCTCGCCTGCCGCGCATCCTGGGTGGTGGCACGGAAACGGACGCCGGCGCGTCCCTGTCAGGCAGCGCATGACCCCCTCCGAGTAGCCGTCGCGCCTGCCGCTGCGGCCACGGCGACGAGCGAAAGGATCGGCATCGAGCTCTCAGAGTGGCAGCTTACGCGGGCGCGCGTCCCGCGCCCCGCGCCGAGGTAGCGGCGGAAGAAGACGACGACGCCACGAGGGAGGAGTACCTTGACGAAGCAATACCACATCGCGCTGGAGCGGGGCGAGGTCGGGCGCTACGTGCTGCTGCCCGGCGACCCGGGGCGCAGCGCCAAGATCGCCGCCTACTTCGACGACGCCCGCGAGGTGGCGTCGAACCGCGAGTACGTGACGTACACGGGCACGCTGCTCGGCGAGCCGGTCTCGGTGACCTCGACCGGCATCGGCGCCCCCTCCACGGCCATCGCCGTGGAGGAGCTCGCCGCCGTCGGCGCGGACACTCTCGTGCGCGTGGGCACGGCCGGCGCGATCCAGGCCCACCTGCGCAGCGGGTCGCTCGTCGTGGCGCAGGGGGCGGTGCGCGACGAGGGCACGACCCCCCACTACATCCCCCTCTCCTACCCCGCCGTCGCCGACCGCGTCGTCGTCGACATTTTATGTCAAGCTAGCGCGCCGTTGGAACAGGAGACGCACGTGGGCATCGTACGCAGCACCGACGCCCTCTACGCCGACCTCAACCCCGCCTCGATGCCGCTGCAGGCCCTGTACGGCGAGCGGCCGGACGCCATGTGGGCGCGCGGCAACGTGCTGTGCGCCGAGATGGAGGCGGCCGCGCTCTTCGTGGTCTCGAGCATCCGCGGCCTGCGCGCCGGCTGCGTGCTCCTCGTCGTCAACGCGACCGGCGAGGGCGAGATCGTGTCCGGCCCGCCCGCGCTCGACGGGCTCATCGGGACAGCGGTCGAGGCGCTGCGCCAGCTCATCCGGCGCGACCGTGGCGAGGTAGTGGCCGGCTAGAGTTGTCCTCTAGGCGCTGGCCACGCGCGACAAGAAACACGCAAAGAGGCCGCCGTGGGGGCACAGCCCAAAACCCCCGCGACGACCTCATACTCCTTGTATCGGCTATAATCTAGTTGTCCTTTAGCGCCTCCGCGCATCCTCCACTCCTCAACGCACCCCCTTGCGCCTCCGCCGCCCCGGGCTCACCCCGGAGGAGCGGCTGGACCTGGTATTCCTGCCGTTGATGAAACACGAGCGGCCCCGGCGCGAGATCGTGGTGGAGACAGTGTCGCTGGCGCGCCAGTTGCCCGAGCGACAACAACGCCCGAACCCTAGCCGCGGGTCCGCTGGCCTAGCGCGCCTCCGGGGGAACCTGGGGAGATGCCTCCCCCCAGACCCCCGCCAACGACGCGGCGTACGAGCAGACGAGCGCGGCCCCCCGACAAGGCACAGACCCTGCCGCTATCACTGATAAGGGCGCGGCCGGCCGGCCGCGCCCTGCTATAATCCATAGATAGTGTGAACGCGGACCCACGGTCCACTGTGCCCGCGTTTTTGGTGTTACTCCCTGCTTATACCAGTACCTATGACGACTGTGACTGCTACTCTTGCTCTTACTCTCTCCACCGCGGCCCTACGCCGGCTCGACGATGCCTTCCGCGCCGCCGGCAAGAGCCTCTATCTGGTGGGCGGCTCCGTGCGCGACGAGCTGCTCGGCCGCCCGGTCACCGACTACGACTTCACGACCGACGCGCGCCCGGACGAGATCCGCCGCCTGCTGGCCGCGGCGCGGCCGGAGAACGTCTACGCCGTCGGCGAGAAGTTCGGCACTATCTGCGCGACGCTGGAGGGGCATACGGTGCAGGTCACGTCCTATCGCGGCGAGCAGTACAACCCCAAGTCGCGCAAGCCGGAGGTGACCTTCGGGGTCTCGCTGGAGGACGACCTGGCGCGGCGCGACTTCACCGTCAATGCGATGGCGCGCAACCTGCGCGACGGCCCCCTCGCCGATCCTTTCGACGGGCGGGCGGACCTGGAGGCGGGCCTGATCCGCGCCGTGCGCGACCCCGCCGAGCGCTTCGCCGAGGACCCGCTGCGCATGCTGCGCGCGGTGCGCTTCGCCACCACGCTCACCTTCGAGATCGAGCCCCTCACGATGGCCGCCATCGAAGAACAGGCGGCCGAGCTCGAGAACATTAGCCGCGAGCGCGTGGCCGAGGAGATGAACAAGATCCTGCTGTCCGCGCAGCCCGCGCGCGGGCTGCGCCTGTTGGTGGAGTTCAATCTGATGCGCCACATCATCCCCGAGGCCCTGCCGATGGTGGAGATGAGGCGCTCGGGCGAGCGCCGCCACAAGGACGTGTGGTCGCACGTGCTACAGGTCGTCGACAAGTCGCCCGCCACGCTCGAACTGCGCTGGGCCGCCTTGCTGCACGACATCGCCAAGCCGGAGACCTTCTCGTACAAGGACGGGCAGGTGCACTTCTTCGGCCACGAAGTGGTGGGGGCGCGCCGCGCGCACGAGATCCTGACGCGCCTGCACTTCGACCGCGCTACGGTCGAGCGCGTTTCCGCGCTCGTGGCCAGGCACATGCGCATCAATACCTACGGCGACTGGAGCGACGGCGCGGTGCGCCGTTTCATGCGCGAGGCGGGCGAGCAGCTCGGCGACCTCTTCGCGCTCTCGCGCGCCGACATCACCAGCCACCGCTTCGAGCGCGTGCAGGCCGTGATGACCAACGTGGACCGCCTGGAGGGGCGCGTGCGCGAACTGGAGGAGCAGGCCGAGATCGCCAAGATGTGCTCGCCGCTCGACGGCCACGAGTTGATGCTTTTGTTCGGGCGGCGGCCCGGCCCCTGGCTCGGCAAGGTCAAGAACTATCTGCTCGACCTCGTGCTCGACGGCGTTCTGGATCAGGACGACAAGGCGGAGGGCGAGCGCGTGGCCCATGCCTATATGGCGGAGCACCCGGAGCTATGACCTCCGGCAGGAATGTCGCGGAGGGCGCGCCGCCGCTGGCGACGACACTCGATCTGGTGCGGCGCGTCGTCGCGCTCGAGCGCAAGCAAGGCTACCAGAACCGGGCGGCCACCGGCGGCCTGCACCACTACTTCCACCACCAGTTCGACCGGCACACGCTCGACGAGCGCACCGCCCCCCTCGTGGAGGGGCTGCTGCGCGACCTCAAGCGCTACGAGGGCATGGGCACGGTGGCCGAGCGCCACAGCCAGACCGAGATCGTGCTGCGCCGCCTCGACGACCCGGCCTGGACCACGGCCACACCGGCCCCGCGCGACACCGCCGTCGGCCCGGTCAGCCCCGACCACAGGGGCGACGCGGAGGGCATGGCGCGGGTGCGATCAAAAAGTGCGGCCCCTGCTCGGGAAGGGCCTACGACTGCCCTCCCCGCTGCGCGTGGGCCCGGATGGCAGCGTACGGGCGCCGCGGCGCCGGGACCGGGACCGGGACCGGGCCAGACGCCCGCGCTCCTAGTCGAGCGACCGCAGTCGCAGGCCCTGCCCCCGAAGGGCGCCGAGGCCGTCCCCCGCGCCGAGAGCCTCGATCAGCCCCTCAACGCGGCGCTCAAGATCCGCTCCCAGGAGTGGGAGAAGCTGGAGCGGCTCGGCGTGCGCACCGTGGAGGACGCCCTCTACTATCTGCCGCGCGACCACTACGACTGCCGCAACCCCGTGCCGCTCAATAAGCTGCGCCTGGGCATGGCCACGACGATCGTGGGCGCGCTGCAAGCGGTCAACATGCGCAAGACGGCGCGCAACCACACCATCGTGGAGGCTAAAATCGCCGACGGCACGGCCGTAGTGCGCGTCGGCTGGTTCAACCAGCAGCACGTGGCGCGCGTGCTGCGCCCCCATGTGGGCCAGCGCATCGCGGTCAGTGGGCACACCGAACTCTACAACGGCGCCCTGCAGTTCGTGCCGCGCGACTACGAGTTCCCCGACGAGGACGACGCCATCCACACGGCCGGGCTCGTGCCGGTCTACCCGCTCACCGAGGGGCTGACGCAGCGCTGGCTGCGCGGCGCGATCAGGCGCGCCCTCGACGCGGCACTGCATCTCGTCGAGGACCCCTTGCCGGACCCCCTGCGCCGAGACTACGACCTGCCGCCGCTCGCCGAGGCCCTGCGCGCCTACCACCTGCCCGCGGACGAGCTGGAGAAAGAGGCGGCGCGACGCCGCCTGGCCTTCGACGAGCTCCTGTGCGTCAGCATCGGCATGCTGCGGCGCAAGCGCGACTGGCAGGGGGGGGCGCCCGCGCGGGCCATCCTGCACGAGGCGGACACGCTGGAGCGATTCGAGGACGAGCTGCCGTTCAGGCTCACCGGGGCGCAGCGCCGCGTGCTGCGCGCCATCCTGTCCGACATGGCCCGGACCGTCCCGATGAGCCGCCTCTTGCAGGGTGACGTCGGCTCCGGCAAGACGGTCGTGGCGGCGACCGCGCTGCTGGCGGCGGCGCGGGCCGGGCTGCAGGGCGCCATCATGGCGCCGACCGAGATCCTGGCCGAGCAGCACGCCCGCTCCCTCGCGGGGGTCCTCGCGCCGTTCGGCGTCGAGGTGGCCCTTCTGACCGGGTCCATCAAGGGGGCGGAGCGCAAGCGAGTCTACGCGGGCGCGGCCAGCGGCGCTATCCCCGTCTTGGTGGGGACGCACGCCCTGATCCAGGAGGGCGTCCTCTTCGACCGGCTGGCCCTCGCCGTGGTGGACGAGCAGCACCGCTTCGGCGTGGCGCAGCGCGCCCTGCTGCGCCAGAAAGGCTACAATCCGCACGTGCTGGCCATGACGGCCACGCCGATCCCGCGGACGCTCTCGCTGACGCTCTACGGCGATCTCGACGTGTCGGTCATCGACGAGCGCCCGCCGGGCCGCCAGCCCATCGAAACCTCGTGGGTCCCCTCCGACGCCACGGCCTACCGCCTCGTGCGCGAGCAGGTGGCGGCGGGCCGCCAGGCCTACGTCGTCTGCCCCCTCGTGGAAGAGAGCGACAAGTCGGAGGCGCGCGCGGCCGTGGCCGAGCAGAAGCGGCTGCAGCGCGACGTGTTCCCCGACCTGCATGTCGGCCTGCTGCACGGCAAGATGAAGGGGACCGAGAAAGAATCCATCCTCAAGAGCTTCCGCGACGGCGAGATCCAGGTGCTCGTCGCCACCTCGGTGGTCGAGGTGGGCATCGACGTGCCGAACGCCACGGTGATGGTGGTGCAGGAGGCCAACCGTTTCGGCCTGGCGCAGTTGCACCAGTTCCGCGGGCGCGTCGGGCGCGGGACCGAGCGATCCTACTGCGTCCTGCTGGCCGAGGGCGCCTCGGCCGTGGGCCAGCAGCGCTTGCAGGCCATCGCGTCGACCGACGATGGTTTCAAGCTGGCCGAGGAGGACCTGCGCCTGCGCGGGCCGGGCGAGTTCTGGGGCAAGCGTCAGAGCGGCGTGCCCGAGCTCACCGTGGCGGGCGTGGGGGACGCGCGTGCGATCGAGGAGGCGCGCGGGGCCGCCGAGCGCGTCGTCGCCTCCGACCCGGACCTCGCGGCCCCCGAGCACCAACTCCTGGCCGCGTGCGTGGCGCGCTTCTGGGGCCGCGGCAGCGAGAGAAGCTAGTGCGCGTCATAGCCGGTGTCGCGCGCGGCTTCCCGCTCAAAGGGCCGCCGGGGCCGGACACGCGCGCCACCTCCGACAAGGTGCGCGGCGCCATCTTCGACGCGCTGGCGCCATACATCGAGGACGCGCGCGTGCTCGACCTTTACGCCGGCACGGGCGCGCTGGGCATCGAGGCTCTGAGCCGCGGCGCCGCCGCGTGCCTGTTCGTGGAAAAGGCATCGGCGGCCTGCCGCGTGATCGAGGCCAACCTGCGCGTGACGAAGCTCGCGGACGGCGCCGCGGTGTGGTACGGCACGGTCGAGAAGGCGCTGGACACGCTCACTCCCCCCTCACCTGCTTCCCCTCTCCCCCCACCTTCCTCTCCCGCGTCAGGGAGAGGAAGGTGGGCAGGGTCTGTGCCTGGTCGAGCCGGCCACGCCCGTCTATCCGCACGCGTCGTGGTTGGCGGGGGTCTGGGGGGAGCCCTCTCCCCGGGTTCCCCCGGGGGGGCGGAGGGGGCGGAAGGAGAGAGAAGGGGAGAGAGGGCCGCCGTCGACTTGTCACAAGCCCAGGGGGAGTGGGGAGTGAGGGCCGCGTTCAACCCGCCGTATGATATAATTACCCTCGATCCTCCGTATCACGACTCCGGGATCGGGGATGTGCTCGAGCGCGTCGGCCGTCCCGGCCTGGTGGCGCAGGACGGTTTCGTCATACTCGAGCACGGGAAGCGCTGGGCTCCGCCCCCCCATCCCGGTGTCCTGCGCCTGCGCCGCACGCGGCTCTACGGCGACACGGGGGTGACACTCTGGCAACGCGAGGAGGCGGAGGACTGATGCGCGCCGTCTTCCCGGCAAGCTTCGACCCTATCACGAACGGCCACCTCGACATCGCGACGCGGGCCAGCCGCCTGTACGATGAGTTGATCCTGGCAGTCTACGACAAGCCAGCCAAGAACCTGCTCTTCTCCCTAGAGGAGCGCGTGGGTCTTGCGCGGGCCTCTACGGCGCACCTGCCCAATGTGCGCGTCGAGCCCTTCGGCGGCCTCATGGCGCGCTACGCGCAGAGCGTTGGCGCGGAGGTCGTGGTTCGCGGCCTGCGCTCGCCCGCCGACTTCGACGCGGAGCAGCAGCAGGCCACGGCGAACCGCCTGATGGCGCCCGAGATCGATACCATTTTCATGATGAGCGACAGCAAATACGCGTTCATCAGCTCGACCTTGATGAAACAGATCGCCCAACTCGGCGGCGACGTGACGGCCTTTGTGCCGCCGCCCGTCGTCGAGCGCCTGCATCAGCATGTATAGCGGCGACGCCATGGACATGACGGGGGAGGACCCTATAGACATCCTCCAGTTGCTCGACACTTTAGAGGACGCAATCACCGGTGGCTGGCCCGTCCCGGGGATGAAGCGGGCCATGGTCGACGTCGATAAGGCGACTGAGATTATCGCGTCGATCCGCGAGCATCTGCCCGCCGAAATCGAGAGCGCTCGCGAGATCGCGGCGGAGCGCGACCGCCTGATCGAGGAGGCCAACGCCGAGGCCGAGCACTTGGTAGAGGATGCGCACCGCCAGGCCGCCGAGATGGTGCAGCAGGAAGGTTTGTACAAAACGGCGGAGCGGCAGGCGCGCGCGCTGCTCGAGCAATCGACGGCTCAGGCCAGCAGGGTCCGCGCCGAGGCCGACGAGTACGCCGTGGAGAGCCTGCGCTCGCTCGAGATCCGCCTGGAGCAGACGCTCGCCACCGTGCAGAACGGCATCGCGACCCTGCAACAGCAGACGCGACTCACGCAGGACGAACCCTAACAATAGTAGTCGCCGGCAGCTAACAAAGGTACACCAGCGGCAGCTAACAAAGGTACACCAATGGAATACAACGTTTCACACTTGCTGAAGAGCCCCGTCGGGACGACCCGGGAGTACAACATCGAGCCGGCCGACCTCGCGCTCGATGACGAAACGACGGCCCACATCCGCGACGGACACGCGCGCTTCGATCGCACCAACACGGGCGTCCTGGCCCGCGGCAGTGTCGGGGCGACGGTGACGGTGAGCTGCGCGCGCTGCCTCGACCCTGTGGATGAGCCGGTGGATGTGAGGTTCACCGAGGAATTCGAGCCGACGATCGACGTTTCGACCGGCCGCCCGCTCCCCGCCTCGGAGAACGAGCTCGCCTTCCCGATCGACCAGCACCACATCCTCGACCTGGGTGAGGCGATCCGACAAAATATGCTGGCCGCCCTGCCCATCGCGCCGCTCTGCCGCGACGACTGCGCCGGCCTGTGCCCCGTCTGCGGCGTCAATCGCAACACCGACCCTTGCGCCTGTGTCGCCGACGAGGCCAACCGCCCCTTCGCCGAGCTGCCGGAACTCTTGCTGCCCGAACTCTTGCGGGAGAGCAGCTAAGCTCCCGCATATGTTGGAATAGAGTCCCGATACCGGGTACACTACTCTTTGTTGCATACGAACGCATGAATATCGCGACTACATAGACGACACCGGCGCTTGGCCGAGAGGAGGCATCATGCCCGCGGTACCGAAGAAAAAGACGAGTCATTCCAAGCAGGGGCGGCGTCGCCGCCACCTGGTGCTGACGGCCACGCAGCTCGTGCCGTGCCCGCGCTGCCACCAGCCGCATCGGCCGCACCACGCGTGCCCTACCTGCGGCACGTATCACGGCCGTGAGGTCATCGACGTGGGGGCTAAAGAGCGCAAGCGGCAGGAGCGCGCCGAGCGCGACCAGCAAGGGTAGCGGGCAGCAGTGAGCGCCCTCGCCTCCCCTGGCCGTGTCGCCCTGCTCTTCCCGGGGCAGGGCGCCCAGTCGGTCGGCATGGGCCGCGCCGCATACGATCGCTCCGCCGCGGCCCGCGACGCCTTCGCACGCGCCGACGACGCCCTCGGATATTCGCTCGCCCGGCTCCTCTTCGAGGGGGCCGAGGAGGAGTTGCGCCGGACGGACAGGCAGCAGCCGGCCATCCTGGCTTGCTCGCTGGCCATCCTGGCCGCGCACGAGGAGCTGTATGGCCCGTTCGACGCGGCCGGCGCTACCGGCCACTCGCTCGGCCTCTACTCGGCCCTCGTGGCCGCGGGCGCGTTCGCGCTCGAGGAGGCCGTACGCTTGGTGGCCCGCCGCGGCCTGCTGATGCAGGAGGCCGCCGACGAGAGTCCGAGCGGCATGTGCGCCGTGCTAGGGCTCGACGCCGCGGTGGTCGAGGAGGCCTGCGACGCCGCCTCGCACGACGGCCTCGACATAGAGGACATCGTGGTAGCGGCCAACTACAACGCGCCGGGCCAGGTCATCATCTCCGGCGCCCACGCCGCGCTCGACCGCGCGAGCGCGCTGCTCAGGGAGCGCGGCGCGCGCAAGGTCGTGCCCCTAGCCGTCGCCGGCGCCTTCCACTCGCCCCTGATGCGCTCCGCGTCGGATGCTATGGCCACCGTCTTGCAAGCCACGGCTATCGCCGACGCCGCCTACCCGATCTACACGAACACGACGGGGCAGGCTATCCAGGGCGCGGACGAGATCCGCGTGGAACTGGAACAGCAGATCCTGGCTCCGGTGCGCTGGACGGACGCCCTGGAGAATATCGCAGCGGCCGGCGTGGTCTGTTTCGTCGACTGCGGACCCGGCGCCACGCTCGCCGCGCTCGTCAAACGTACCATCTCTACCGCCACTATAATCAAGCTAGACGGGTAGGGCCCGCGACTGCGGTCGCACGCTCCTGGATTGATGTGTTCAAGAAAGTACTGATTGCCAACCGGGGCGAGATTGCCCTGCGCATCATGCGCGCCTGCCACGAGCTCGGCGTCCCCGTGGTCGTGGCGCACTCCGAGGAGGACCGCGACTCCCTGCCCGTGCGGCTGGCCGACGAGAGCATCTGCATCGGGCCGGCCTCGACGGCCAAGAGCTACCTCAATATACCCAACATCGTCACCGCCGCCCTCGTCAGCGGCGCCGACGCCATCCACCCCGGCTACGGGTTCCTCTCCGAGAACATCTACTTCGCCGAGATCTGCGAGAAGTGCCACGTGCGCTTCATCGGGCCGCGCCCCGAGGTCATCGCGGCGATGAGCGACAAGTCGGTCGCCCGCGAGCGCATGGCCGAGGCCGGCCTGCCCGTCTTGCCGGGCACGAACCGGCCCCTGCGCTCGCTCGAAGAGGCGCAGGACCTGGCGCAGGAGATCGGATACCCCGTGATCCTGAAGGCGGCGGCGGGCGGCGGCGGGCGCGGCATGCGCGTCGTGGCCGGAGAGCCCGAGCTGGCCCAGACCTTCCCCACGGCGCAGGCCGAGGCGCAGAGCGCCTTCGGCAACAACCAGCTCTACCTCGAGAAATATCTCGAGCGCTGCCGCCACATCGAGGTGCAGGTCATGGGCGACGCGCACGGCAACGTGATCCACCTCGGTGAGCGCGACTGTTCCCTGCAGCGTCGCCACCAGAAAATTGTCGAGGAGGGTCCGTCGCCTGCGCTCGGCCCCGCGGAGCGCGCGCGCCTGGGGGCGCTGGCCGTGCAGGGCGCGCGCGCCATCGGCTACTCCAACGCCGGCACGCTCGAGTTCCTGCGCGACGAGAGAGGCAACCTCTACTTCCTGGAGATGAACACGCGCATCCAGGTCGAGCACGGCGTCACCGAGATGATCACCGGGGTCGACCTCGTCAAAGAGCAGCTGCGCGTCGCCACGGGCGAGCCCCTGAGCGTGCGTCAAGAGGACTTCGAGCTGCGTGGCCACGCCATCGAATGTCGCATCAACGCCGAGGACCCCGCGGCCGGCTTCTCGCCGCGCTTCGGCGCGATCGAGGCCTACATCCCGCCGGGCGGGCCGGGCATCCGCGTCGACTCGCACCTCTACGCCGGCTACACCGTGCCAATCCACTACGACTCCCTGCTGGCCAAGGTGATCGCTTGGGGCAGGGATCGCGACGAGGCGGTGGCGCGCATGGCGCGCGCGCTCGGCGAGTGCATCATCACGGGCGTCCCCACGACCATCCCCTTCCTGCAAGAGGTCATGGCCGACCCGGTCTTCCAGGCCGGCGAGGTATACACGGATTACATCGAGCGAGTAGCCAGTAGCCAGTAGCCAGTAGCCAGTAGCCGGAAGGTTTTGTAGATCATGATGACAACAGCACGACATGTACGGCCTGCTCGTAGTCAAACACGGTTGGGGTCACTTAGCGGCTACCGACTACTAACTACTGATTACGTGGAGGCCGCATGGCCGAGGTAACCGGTTCGGTGCGGATCGCGCCGGAAGTATTGGCGACCATCGTCAACCTGACCACGGTCGCGGTCCCCGGGGTCGTGGCGCTGGGCGACGTGCCGGGGCGCGCGTTCCTCCCGCGCTCGCGTCACGACACCACACGGGGGGTACGCCTGACCGTGCGCCAGAACACCGTGAGCGTCGACCTCTACGTCGTCGTGGCCCAGGGCATCAACATGGTCAGCACGGGAACCGCCATCCAGAACGCCGTCACCACCGCCGTCCACGAGATGCTCGGCATGGAGGTCAAGGGCGTCAACATCTACATCCAGAACATCGAGTAATGCGCCGGCAACGCCGCCACACGGTCAAGGTCTGTGAAAAGTCGACAGTGCTCTTCTCGCCCCCTCCGCCCATGTCTACCTGGCCGCTCCCCACTCCGTGGGTTCCCCACTGCGGCCGACGTTGGGGCGCGCCTCCGGGGGAACCCCGGGAGATGGTTCCCCCCAGACCCCCGCCAACTATGAGGCATGCGGGCACCCCCGACAATTCACAGACCCTGCCACACGGTGTCCTGGCGCAGGTGGTGGCTCGCACCTTGCGGTGTCATCGGCAGGAGGGTTGCGCCATTCAAACCCAAGCCATAGATGCGTTTGTCAAAGTAATTCCGCTCTACCGACCAGGCCGGTCTAGCCGGTCTGGCCGGTCTGGCCGGCCATGACCGCTCGTACGCGACGGCTCGGCCGCGTGACCGCGATGCAGGTACTCTACGAGATCGACACGGTCGGCCTGGAGGGCAACGATCCCGCCGCCAGTATCGCCGCCCTGGTCGAAGAATACGAGGCGTCGGAGGAGGTCAAGGCCTTCGCGTCGACGCTTGTGCAGGGGGTCCTGCGACGTAGCGAGGAAATCGACACCCTGATCGCGGCGGCGGCGCCGCAATGGCCGCTCGAGCAGATCGCGGGGGTCGATAAGGCCGTGCTGCGCGTAGCCGTGTACGAACTGCGTCATGGCGAGGGCGTGCCGGTCAAGGTCGCCATCAACGAGGCCGTCGACATCGCCAAAGAGTACGGCGGCGAAGGCTCCGGGCGCTTCGTCAATGGCGTGCTGGGCGCCATCGCGGGAGGCCGTTAGCTACCGACTACTGACTACTTGCGCATGCATGGTATACTCCACGCTGACGCGCGCGGGTAGACACCGTGCAGCGGATTTAGAGCAAGGGAGAAGAGATATCGTGGCAGATGCGGAGACAATCGAGCAGCGAATCAAGCCGTTGATCGCCGAGCAGCTCGGCGTCGAGGAGAGCAAGGTCACGCGCAGCGCAAGCTTCGTGGACGACCTCAACGCCGACTCGCTCGACCTGGTCGAGATGATCATGTCGCTCGAAGAAGAGTTCAAGATCGAGATCCCCGACGACGACGTGGAGAAGATCGCGACCGTGGGCGACGCTATCGACTACATCCAGGAGCATACCGAATAAGCCCGCACGACACGGAAACGGGTATGGAAATGGGTATGGACATAGACGTTTTCTCCAACGCCCCCGTCCTGGTGGCCTGTCGCGATCTCATGTTCCGCAGCAAGATCGAGACGACGTTGCGGCATATGGGCCTGCGTCCACACATCCTCCGCCCCTCCGATGATCCCGCCGCCATCCTCGCGGCGGGACAGTTCTCCCTCGTCATCGTCGATCTCGGCGTCGGGTCCGACCGGTGGCAGGCCATCGTCGCCGCGGCCCGCGCGGCGCGCCCGCCCCTCTCGCCCTTGCCGACGCCCGTGCTCGCGTTCGGCGCCCATGTGGACCGCGCGGCTCAGTCCGAGGCCCGCTCCGCCGGCTGCGACCTCGTCGTCGCCAACTCGCGCCTCGCCCGTGAACTGTCGGCGCTGGTCGAGCGCCTCCTGGGACGGGGGGCGAGTGACTAGCGTTCAGTGATCGGTCGCCATGGGGGCGCCGTGGCTGTCGTCGATAGTCGTCTATCACGTCTTGCCGGAGTCCATAGGGGCTGTTTGGGCGCTGTTTGGGCGCTGTTGAGGCCCCCGCCAACGACTGCCCACCCGTCGCTGATCACTCGTCCGGGACCTTGCAATCCGCTTACAGTCTTGAAAGTTCCTTGAGCAGCGGCTGCCCTATCTGCTACGCTCCTCCCATATGTATGGTTGTCCCATACATGTGGTGATATGGAAGGAACGGTAAAGCCTATGCGCCGCTGCTACCGTCGGACCCTCGCGATCTGCGCCACCATCGCCTGCGCCGCGCCCGGCGCTAGCCGAAGCCATGCCGCCTCGCCCACCGCTTACCATCAGCTTCAGCGTCATCCCCACCGCTCCGCCCGACACCGCATCCAGGTCGACGGCCACGCCGCGTCCGCGGTCGATCAACTCGCCGGCCAAATGCTCCAACTCCTCAACACGGACCGCGCGGACGCCGGTCTCGCACCGCTGACGCTGGACCGGCAGTTGACGGACGTCGCCACCAGCCACAGCCACGACATGGCCGCGCGTCACTACTTCGCGCACACCGCGCCGGGGGACGACAACCCTTTCGAGCGATTCGCCCGCAAAGGTATCCGCTACAACGACGCGGGCGAGAACATCGGCCAGGCCGGCGGCCGCCCGCTGTCCCAGGAGGTCTCCACCATCAACGCGACCATGATGGCCGAGCCGCTCGACGGGGCCTCGCACCACGATGTCATCGTGGACCCCGGCCTGCACCGCGTCGGCGTCGGTATCTGCGTCGAGCCCGGCAACACGATCTATCTCACCGAAGACTTCACCGGCTAGCGTAGCAGTTTTTCACCCTCTCCGCGCGTGCTGGAGCTCGGCGTGCAAGACCTGTGAAAAGTCGACCAAGCCCCTTCTCGCCTCCTCCGCCCCTGGCTAACTGGTCTCCCGGACCCCAGCCACGGGTCCGACAGTGGGGCGCGCCTCCAGGGGAACCCGGGGAGAGGGCTCCCAGACCCCCGCCATCCACGACGGGGACGGGTGAACAGGCGCGACCACCCGGCATAGCGGTCCGGGTCGAGGCGTTGGGCCTGGCGGTCGCGCCGGGCGCCCAGCGCGCCGGCCACCTGATCGGGCTGCGCGTCCCAGGCGGCGCGCCGCCCGAACAAGCGGCGCGGCTCGCCGCGGCCGGAGTCTACGTCAGCTTCCGCGCTGGATCTAGCGCTGCTGGAGCGCGTCGAGCACCCGCTCGGCCGTCATGGGCAGCACAGTGAGGTGGACGCCGGTAGCGTCGGCGATGGCGTTGGCGATGGCGGCCGCGCCGGCCACGATGGGCGGCTCGCCTACCCCGCGCGCGCCCAGCGGACCCTCCGGCGCCGGGACCTCGACGATGACCGGCGTGATCGGCGGGATCTGCTCGGCCGCGGGCAGCACGTAGTCCATCAGCGAGCCCGTCTGTAGGCGGCCGTCTTCGTCGTAGACGAGCCCCTCGTAGAGCGCCCAGCCGATGCCCTGCGCCACGCCGCCGCAGATCTGGTCCTCGATGCCGGCCGGGTTGAGCGCCTTGCCCACGTCCTGCACGGCCACGTAGTCGAGCACGCGCACCGCGCCGGTCTCCTCGTCCACATGCACGCGCGCGAGGTGGGCCACGAAGCTGGGGCCCGAGGCGGAGGGTGCGGAGCGCCCGCGCCCGAAGACCGGCTCGTAGCGCTGGCCGAAGCCGGTGCTCATTTGGGCCACCTGTTCGAGCGAGAGGCCGCGGCCCGGCGCGCCACGCACCTCGGCGCGGTCGCCCACGATGTCGAGGTCGTCGACGGACACCTCCAAGTGGTCGGCCGCGATCCCCAGCACTTGTTTGCGCGCCTCGGCCGCCGCCTGCAGCACGGCGGCCCCGACGGTGTAGGTTATCTTGCTTCCGCCGCTGGCCCCGGCGAAGGGAGCCGTACTGGTGTCGGCCGTCACCACGTCGATCTTGTCCGGCTCCAGCCCGAAGGCCTCGGCGGCGAGCAGGACCATGCCCGTCTTGGTGCCGCTGATGTCGGACGAGCCGACCACGACGGTGAGCGAGCCGTCATCGTTGAGGCGGCAGGCCGCGGTCGCGGGCGAGGTGGCGCTGGGCCAGCCGCCGAAGCCGATGCCGACCCCCTCGCCGGGCCCCTTGCGCAAGCGCTCGCGCCAGGCTGGGTGCGCCCGCAGGGCCTCCAGCACGTCGCGCGCGCCGATGATCGGCCAGGGCCGCTCGCCGGGCATGAGATCGCCCGCGGCGACCGCGTTGCGCAGGCGGAACTCCAGCGGATCGAGTCCGAGGCCGCGCGCCAGCTCGTCTATCTGGCTCTCGATGGCGAAGCAGGCTTGCGGCGCGCCGGGTGCGCGGTAGGCCCCGCAGCCGGGCTTGTGCGTGAAGACGTCGTAGCCGTCCATCAGCAGGTTCTCCCAGCGGTAGGAGCCGCCGAGCAGCAGGCAGAGGATGCCGGCCGTCCCGCCTGGATAGGCGCCGGTGTCGACCGTGACGGTGGCCTGCAGCGCGGTCAGCCGCCCGTCGCGCGTGGCCCCCGTCTTGACCTTTATGGTGGCGCCGGGCGCGGGACAGGCGGCCAGGAACTCCTCGCCGCGCGTGTAGACGAGGCGCACCGGCCGGCCGAGCGACCAAGCCAGCCCCGCCACCAGCGGGTCAATCAGGGCGTACTTGGCCCCAAAGGCGCCGCCGACCTCCATCGTGACCACGGTGACCTTGTGCTGGGCGATGCCGAGCGCCTTGGCCACCTCGGAGCGCGTGAAGTAGGCGGCCTGCGTGCTCACGTAGACCGTGATGCGGCCCGCCCCGTCGGGGACGGCGACGGACGACTGCGGCTCCAGGTGCAGCTGGCTCACCCACGAGGTATGGTAGGTGCGCTCGACCACGAGGTCGGCCGCGCCGAAGCCCGCCTCGATATCGCCACGACGGTAGCGCTCGGCCGCGGCGGCGTTGGCCGGACGCTCCACGTGCTCGGTCGTTCCGCTCGCGTCGGTGTGCGCCCCGGCGTCCTCGCGCACGCCAGATTCCTCGACGGCGTGCACGAGAGCGCGTCCGTCGGCCAGCGTGCGCTCCATGTCGACGGCTGCCTCGAGCTCCTCGTATTCCACGGTGACGAGCCCCAGGGCGTCGGTAGCGATGGCCTCGGTCTCCGCGACCACGGCGACGACGGGCTGCCCGTCGAAGAGTGTCTCGTCGCGCGCGAGCGGGGCGTGCGAGCGCGAGAGCTCGCCGGCGTGCTTGAGCGGGAGGTCGGCCGCCGTGTAGACGCCCACGACGCCGGGCAGAGCGCGCGCCGCCTCCGTGTCGATGCGGGTGATGCGGGCGTGCGGGTAGGGGCTGAGCACGAGCCGCGCGTGCAGCAGGCCGGCCAACTGCAGGTCGCCCGTGTACTTTGTCCGGCCCGTCACCTTGGGCTCGCCGTCCTCGCGCCTGACGCGCCGCCCAATGGCCGCGCGCGGGGCTTCCGGGGCTGTCACCGTTACCATGTACTGTTCTCCTATGCGTATGTCGTCGCTTGTCCCCCTGTCTTGTCCCCCTGTATGGTAGCAGGGTCAGGGCGCTCCGCCCTCGTGTGGTAGCCTAAGCTGGGGGGTGCGTGAATATGAGCAGGCTTTTCCCGCTGCTGGCCGCGCTGCTGGCCGGCCTGGCGCTCGCGACGCAAGGTCCTATCAACACCGAATTGTCGCGCCACACTGGACGATTCCGCGCCGTGCTCATCTCGGTGCTCGTCAGCAGCATGACGGTCACGTTGATCCTGTTGCTGCGCCCCGACGAGGGATCCTTCGGCGGCATCGCCCAGGCGCCGCGCTGGGCGTGGGTGAGCGGCGGCATACTGGGTGTGCTGGTGCTGCTCGGCAACATCATCGCGGTGCCGCGCATCGGCGTGGCCGCGACCTCGGGGCTCGTCGTGGCGGCGCAGCTCGTCGCCGCCGCCATCATCGACCGCTTCGGCCTGCTCAACGTCGCGGCCCACCCCCTCACACCCGGCAGGATCGGGGGCCTGCTGCTGCTCATCGGGGGCGTACTTCTCATCGTGCGATCCTGATCCAGGGTCTGTGCACTGTCGGACGGTCGCGCCTGTTCACCCGTCCCCGTCGTGGATGGCGGGGGTCTGGGGGGAGCCATCTCCCGGGGTTCCCCCGGAGGTGCGCCCCAATGTCGGACCCGCGGCTAGGGTCCGGGAGACCAGTCAGCCATGGGCGAAGGGGGCGAGAAGAGGCTTGGGCGACTTTTCACAGACCTTGGGTCCTGATCCTACTGGCGAGCGGCACAGGGCTCGCGTATGCTATCGTGTAGACGAGTTGGCGCTGTCGCGCCGAGGTAGGAATCGGGGATTATGTACCGTAACCGTAGCACGCATCTGCCGTCCCATCCCTCGCCGAGCCAGCGCCGGCAACTCCAGCCACCTATAGGAGGATCTGGGTAGTTACCGTTTGCCTTTTGTCGTCGCTATCGACCGCCAGATCCACCGCGATCCGGCGGTCTTTCTTTTTGTGGAGGAAGAGATGTTTGGCGCCCTGTTCGTCCGCGGTTTCGTCATCGGGCTCTCTGTCGCCGCCGCCGTCGGCCCAATGGCCGTCCTGTGCATCCGGCGCACGCTCGCGCAGGGACGCCTCGCCGGCCTGGCGACCGGCCTCGGCGTGGCCACCGCCGACGGCTGCTACGGCGCCGTCGCGGGCTTCGGCCTGGCCTTTGTTTCCGGGCTCCTGCTGGGCCAGCAAGCGTGGCTGCGGCTCGCCGGCGGCCTCTTCCTGTGCTACTTGGGGATCAAGACGGCCCTGGCCGCGCCGGCGACGCGCGCGGCCGGCGCGGCCGGCGGAGACCTTGCGCGCGCCTACACCTCGGCCTTCGCCCTGACCCTCACCAACCCGCTCACGATCCTCTCCTTCGCGGCCATCTTCGCTGGCCTCGGCGCGGGGGCGACTACCGGCGCGGGGGCGACGGCTCTGCTCGTCCTCGGCGTCTTCGCGGGCTCGGCCCTCTGGTGGGTCGTCTTGACGACCATCGTCGCGGCGCTGCGCTCGCGCGTCACGCCACGCGTCCTCCGCTGGGTCAACCGCGCGTCGGGCGCCATCATCCTGGGCTTCGGCCTCCTCGCCCTGGCCAGCCTACGGTAAGATTGCTAATCACTGTCAGGGCAATGCGCCGATCTCGCGCGTCAGGGTGATGACGGCGTGCGCCAGCGCGCCAGCATCTGGCGGTCGTTCACAGTGGCTGTGCGCCCTTCCTTGTCCTGGAGGACGCGGCGCGCCGCGAGCAGCGCCTGTCCGCGCTCGCGCAGGGTTGGCGGGGCCGGCGCGACCTCGACGCGGGAGTCGCCCGCCTTGATGGCGACGCGAACCGTATACGTGGCCTCCTCGCCGTCGACCGACGGCTCGAAGCGCGGGATGGTCACCCGCTCGACAACGTAGCCGTCGACCGCCGCGGTGGCGCGCTGCTGCTCATCCATTACGTCAACCCAACCCTATCTGCTCTATCGTTCATTGTTGATACAATTCTCCGTCTTTGCCGAAGCGCGCGACCAGGCGGTAGCGCCGCCGTACCCAGGGGCGGAATCCGGGCATATGGGCGGTGGGGCCGAGGCGTCCGGTGGCAAAGAGGATCGTGCGCACGCGGTCGCGCGCGATGATGTCTTCGAGCCGGCGCAGCGAGAAGTAGCGCGGGTCGAGTTGGCCCACCTGGATGCGCACCAGGGACGTATCCACCAACTCGGGCGGCACGCTTCGTCCGGCCAGCCCGGCGATGTATTGCCCGTCGGTGACCACGAACTCGCCCGGTCGGGTGCTGTCCTGGAGCACGGCAGCCATACGCCGCTGCACGGCGGCGGGCGGAGGGTTTGTGTCCACGCGCGAGCGGTCGGCCTCGACGCTGCTCCACAGGCCGGCGAGCGCGGAAACGCCGACAAGGACGAGCAGAGCGTAGGCCAGGAGGCCCTCACCCCTCCAGCCCGCGCTTCGCTGCGGAGTGGCCCCTCGGCTGCGCCGCCGGTCCACCCGGCTCTCCCGTGCGCGGGAGAGGGGGGGCTGTAACGCAGGATGCTCTCCTTTCCCCTCGAGGGAGAGGGGCTGGGGGTGAAGGGTAAGGGCCAGCGGTAACGCGGCGCCCGCCACGATCGCTAGCAACGGCGCGAGTAGCACGACGTGGTGCCAGATCAGAGGCGTCTGGCGCACGAGCAGGCCGAGCGATATGGCGAGCCAGGCGAGGGGCGGCGCGAGCGTCCAGGCCCGTCGCCAGGCCGCCAGCACGACGCCCGTGAGCGCCAGGAGCAGGTACGGGAGAGCGTAAAAGCTCAGGACCGTGTCACGGATGGTACCCAGGTTGGCCCGCCAGCCGGTCTTACCGAGGGCGTTGGTGTGCTCGGCGACCTGGTGGAAGCGCACGACCTGGTCGTAGGCAAGCTCGCGCACCGGGAGGAACGGCGTCAGCACGGCCGCGCAGGCGACGACGAACCCTGCCCCGAGCAGCAGGAGGTCCGGCCCGGCGAGGCGCAACGCCCTCCAAATGTCCGCGCGCCGCGGCGCGGGGAGGCGTCCCTCCGCGCCGCGCAGGGCGGCGAAGAGAGGCGCGGCAAGGTAGAGCGCGGCCGGGACGAGGGCCGCGACATCGAAGAGCTTGGTCAGGACGCCGAGACCGATGGCCACACCGCTCGCCGCCGCGCGCCAGCGCCGCCCCGCCCCGGCCTGCCCCATGGCCACGGCGGCGAGGGCGACCCCGGCGAGGGCGAGGCCGGCGGACGGCGCCTCGGCCTGCAGCGTGCGCGACTCGGCGAGGTAGAGCGGGTCGACCGCCAGCAAGGCGCAGGCGAGCAGGCCGGCCCAACGCCCGGCGGTCGCGCGGCCGATATAGTAGACGGCGGCGAGACCGAGCAGCGAGTAGAGCGCGACGCCGAGGCGCGCCGCGACGATCGTGCCCCCGAAGAGCTGGTAGAACGGGAAGAGGCCGAGCAGGAAGAAGGGCGGCTGCGAGGAAAATGCCACGCTGAACAGGGGGTACCCGGCGGCCATCGCCTTGAGCGACTGCCAGTAGGCGCCCTCGTCCTGGAAGTCGAGCGAGAAGTGGCGCAGCGGCCACAGGCGTAGCGCCAGTGCCACCGCCCCGATGGCGAGCAGGGCGAGGGGCTCCAGCGGCAGGCGCCGCAGTCCAACAAACTCACGCGCCGCGCTCGCCTCTCGCCGCCCTATCGTCGTCTGCGCCACCAGATCTCCGTTCCTTTGCTGGACTATCTTCACGCAGCCCTAATCGAGGGCGCGCTCGTCGTCCTCGTCCTCGTCCCCGTCGACCCGCGCCGGTTCACGCCCTGTATCCTGCTCCGCGGCGAGCCGGTCGGCGCGGTCGATCACCGTTTCCCCTTTCGATGGTCAGGGCTACACAAACCCTTGCCGACACAACTCCGCAACAAGGTTTCTGATAGACCGAACGTCAGAAGGAGTGCTGGAGTACTCATAGTTTACCGCCCACTCTCGAAACAATATCGTGATCGTCCGATAGCGCCGAGGCGGGGAGCATCCGCCCATCCGCGGAGCTCACGCCGGCTCGTCGCAAGATCAGCGCGATCGGGAGTAGGGCGATGAGCACGACGAGCGCGGTCACCTGGGCCTGTTTGAGCGGGCCGAGCACGAGAACGTTGTCGCGCCAGGCGAACAGCGCGAGCTGGCCCAGCGAGTAGAGCGCCAGGTAGAGCGCGAAGTGCATGCCCCCCGGCCACACCCGGCCGCGCAGGCGCCACAGGAGCAGGAACAGCCCGAGGCTGAACAGGAGCTCGTAGGCGGCGGCCGGCTGGTAGGCTACGCAGCCCGTGTAGGGCGCGGGGCAGAGCGGATGCGCGAACGTGTTGTGCGGATTGGCGTAGGCGGTGGCCCAGGGCAGCGTGCTGCGGTAGCCCACAATGTCACCGTTGATGATGTTGCCGACGCGCCCCACCGCCTGCGCCAGCGGCGCGAACAGGGCAGCCGTGTCCAGCAGCGGCAGGAACGGCGCCTTGTAATGCCGCGTGAGCAGATAGAGGGCCGGGACGCCCAGAAAGATGGCCCCGTAGAAGGCCATGCCGCCCTCCCACAGGGCCAGGATACGCCGTGGGTCGGCAAGGTAGGCCGCGGGGTTGTTCTGCGCAACGTAGTAGAGGCGGCCGCCGATCAGGCCGGCGACCGTGACGCCCCAGAACAGGGAGTACACCGTGTCGCGCGGCGCGCCGCGCCGCGCCGCGACCGGCAAGGTCACCCACAGGGCCAGGCCGAGCCCAACGGCGTACATCAGCCCGTACCAGCGCACGGGGAAGGGGCCGAGGCGCAGCAGCACGGGGTCGACGTTGATGGTGATGTAGGCGAGCAATGCGTGCATGGCGCCTTCTATTATCGGCTATGCGCCACATGAGCGCACGCCGTGATGCGCGAACACGGTGTGGCGGCGCTTAGCCTGCGCGAGGTGGCGCGCCGGATACGCATGCAGGCGCCGTTACTGTATACCTACTATCCCAGCGAGGCCGCCCTCGCGGGATAGGGCCGCGCGGGCTGATATCATACTCTCCAGTGCTATATGCGCCACCAACCAAAGCGGTGAGAGCGACGAGCGATTGGAGAGGGATACCTTTTGCTGTACGTGGAGAACATGCGCGACGTCGACGCGGCGACGTGGGATCGCCTGGTGCTGGCGAGCCCTGGCGGAGGGCACGCCCTGCAGAGCTACGCCTGGGGCGAGTTCAAGCGGACACAGGGCTGGCGCCCGCTACGCCTGGCGCTCAAGGACGATGGGGACGGCCGCGCGCTCGGCGTCGGGCAGGTGTTGGTCCGCGCCATGCCCGGCACGGGGGGGGCCATCGCCTACTGCGTCAAGGGGCCGTGGATCGACTGGTCGAGCGGCGACCAGGCGCGCGCGATGCTCGGCGGCATGGAGCACTTCGCGCGGCGGCACGGCGCCTACCTGCTCAAGGTCGAGAGCGAACTGCCCGCCGGCCCCGGCGCGCCGCGCGACGTTCCCCCAAACGTGGACACCGCGATCAAGAGGGCGCTGACCATGGCGCGGCGGCTGCGCGGCGCCGGCGGCGACGCTCACACGGCAACGGGCGGCGAGGAGAATAGTGGGGGCGATAACGGCGGGGAAGACAAGCGCGTCGTCGAGGCCCGCGCGGCCCTGCAGGCCGTGCGCGACAAGGGCGACCACGATGGGCTGACGCCGGGGCGCGCGGCCTTCGCCGAGAGAGGCTTCGTCAAGTCCTTGTGGGACCAGCAATTCCGCACCACCATGGTGATCGACCTCGACCGCGCGCCCGAGGAGATGCTGGCGCGCATGCACAAGAAGTGGAGCTACAACGTCAAGCTGGCGCGGCGCAAGGGCGTCACGATCGCGCAAGACGACAGCCCCGCCGGCATGGAGCGGCTCTACGACATGGACCTGCGCACGGCGCAGCGCAACGGCTTCATGCTGCGCCCCAAGGCGTACTTCTTCGGCGCCTGGAGCGCCATGGTCGAGGCGGACCACGCGCACATCTTCTTCGCCTACCACGAGGGGCGCCCGCTGGCGGCGCTACTGGCCTACACGTTCGGGCGCAAGGTGTGGTACACAGTGGGCGCCTCGGAGACCGAGGGGCGCAACGTCATGCCGGCGCACACATTGCAATTCCACGTCGTGCAGTGGGCATGGGAGCAGGGCATGACCTACTACGACCTCGTGGCTATCCCCAACCTGGAGACCATTGGACCCGCCGACCCGCTCTGGGGTATTTACACGTTCAAATCCGGCTTCGGAGGTCGCCCAGCCGAATGGATCGGCGCGATGGATAAAGTCCTCGACCCGCGCGGCGCCGCCTGGGAGGCCCTCGAGCCAGCCTACTACCGTGTCTACAAGCGATTGACGCGCGACGTGCCATATTAGGCGGCAGTCGGTAGTCGGTAGTCGATGGACGGCAGTGATCCTCGCACCTAACCTCCCACTATCGACTACCGACTAACGTCGCGTGGCAAGCGGTCCAGCACTTCGGCGAGGCGCGCCTGTTCCTCCTCGGGCAGCACCGGAGACTATCTTGGTGACTTCCGCCTACCCCACCACGCGGGGAGCGCGTCGGTTCAGCAGCCCGCCGCCCCGAGGGCTACCGCCGCGACCTCCCGGGAGTAGCTGGCCGCACCCCTCGACGCCGGCCCCGGACTGGAGTCATATATGTTAAGCCACGCCCATCGCACGCAAGTTTTCCAACGAGCGACGCGCGCTCTCCAGCGAAGGCAGGCGCGGCGCGTCGTTCTCCACGATGTACCAGCGGGCGCCGGCCTCGCGAGCCGTCGTTAGCAGAGCCTGCAGGCCAAGTGTGCCGTCGCCCACCTCGGCGAAGCCACGGTCGGGGGCCATGTCCTTGAGGTGGACCAGCGGCACGCGCCCCGCCCTGCGCCGGAGGTAGACGTCGGGGTCGACGCCCGCGTAGGCCGCCCAATACACATCCAATTCGAGCGCGACCGAGGCTGGGTCCGTGCCGTCGAGCAGCACGTCGAGGAGGAAGGGCTCGCCCTCGCCGCCATCGCGCGCGAACTCCCAGTCGTGGTTGTGGTAGCAGAAAGTGACGCCGTGCTCCCGGCAGCGCCGCCCGCACTCGTCGAAGAACGGCGCGAGCGCGCGCAGGGACGCCGCGTTGTGCTGCTCCGCCGGGAGGCCCGACATCACCAGGTACGCGCAGCCGATAGCCCTGCAATAGTCGATCTCGCGCTGGAGGTCGGCCTGGAGCGCCGCCAGGCCGACGTGCGTGGACGCCGCGCGCAAGCCGGTCTCGGCCAGCAGCGCCGTTAGCTCGTCCCCGGTCAAGCCGCCGTAGCCCGCGAGCTCGACGGCCTGGTAGCCCAGGCCGGCCACGCGCCGCAGCGTGCCGGCGTAGTCACGCGCGGTCTCGTCGCGTACCGTATATAACTGGAGCGCGATTGTCGGCTGGCTCATTCGTTCCCCTCCCAATCCAAATCCCTACTTCGCACAAACGACTACCGTCGCTAATCGAAAAGAGCACGAGGTGTGCCGAGTCGCCCACTTGACCTTCGTCGTACATGAAGGTTCAAGGATGTTACTCGTCGAAACCGAGATTCGCGAGCAGCCGGTCGAACTCCTCGGGCGCGAGGCTGCCTCCCGTGGCGCGGTCGTGCCCGTGCGCGAACTCGCCCTCGACCCCGGGCAGGGCGTCGCGCAGCAGCGCGCGCAGGTCGCCCGCGCTGCCGCGCGCGGCGAAGTTGACGAGGCCCGGCAGGTAGTCGTCGTTCGCGGCGATCACGACGCGCGGGGCCAGGCGGCGCATCCAGGCCTGCGCCACGAGCGGGTGCACCTGGTAGGGCGCGGAGAAACGGATCAGGGCGATGTCGCCGCGCACCCTGGGGCCGATCTTCATGATGGCGTCGTAGGCCGACCGCCACTCTTGCCGGCTCGTCTCGAGCACCTCGACGCGCGGGTCCTTCAGCGCGTCGCGCGGGTCGTCGTGCTCCACCAGCAACGCCAGGGCCTCGCGCACCGGCCCGTCGCGCAGCCGGCGCGGCGCGTTGACGAGCGGCACGAGCTTGCGCACCGCCGTCTTGGGCGCGCCCGTGCACTCGGGCAACTCGAACGCTCTATCCCCGAGGTCACCGACCGCGCCGACCGCCGCGAGCCACGCCGGGGCGTCGGGCGCGACCCGCCGCATCAAGGCGGCCGTGCTGATCTCCGGCTCGGCCCCGTAGCCCGAGATGACGATCTGGCCCGGGCCGGCCTCGGCCTCCGGCGCGTGGTGGTCGACGAACAGGGCGGGGCGATCGAGGCGCCGCACGCCCCAGTCGAGGACGGCCAACGTCCCGTCCGGCAGCGGCGCCGCGCCGTCCCAGGGGTTCTGACCGCGACCGAGCAGCGTCGCCCGCTCGGCCCCCTCGCCGCGCGCGCGCAGCGCGATGGCCCCGGAGGCCAACCCGTCGGCGTCGGTGTGCGGCACGACCGCCGCGGCGTCCAGGAGCAGGCGGAGCGCCGCCGCGTAGTCGACGCCATCCCTCATAGCAGCGTGCCGCCGTCGACGACGATGGTCTGGCCGGTGACGTAGCTGGAGGCCGGCGCGGCCAGAAAGATGGCGACGCCCTTGAGCTCGTCGAGGTCGCCCAGGCGGCCGAGCGCGGCGCGCTCCTCGAAACGCTCGCGGTTGGCCTCGATGGTGGCCGAGGCCATGCGCGTGGGAAACCAGCCCGGCGCAATGGCGTTGACGATGATGCCGTGGCAGCCCCACTCCAGCGCCAGCGTCTTGGTGACCGAGATCACGCCGGCCTTGCTGGCGTTGTAGGCGATCGTCTTGGTCGCCTCAGGGTCGCCCGCCGTGAGGCCCGCGACCGAGGAGATGTTGACGATGCGCCCGCCCCCTCCACGCTCGATCATGTGGCGCCCCACCGCCTGCGACATCAGGAACAGGCCGGTCAGGTTGGTGTCGATGACCTGCTGCCACCTTGCCAGCGGCATGTCCTGCGTGGCCTGACCCCAGGTCTGGCCGGCGTTGTTGACCAGGATATCGACCGCGCCGAAACGGTCGATGACCACTCGCGCCGTTTCCTCGACGCCCTTCGGTTTCGAGACGTCGGAGACGATCGAGAGCACGTCCTGCTCGGGGTAACCCTTGTCCTTGAACTCGGCGACAGTCGCATCGAGGTATTCGGCGCGGCGCCCCGTGATCGCCACCCTGGCCCCCGCCTCGAGATAGGCCTCGGCGATGGTCTTGCCGATGCCACGGCCGCCGCCGGTGACGAGCGCCACCTTGCCGCCCAGGCTGAACAAATCCTGGATGCCCATAACTCTCCCCCATATAAGCCTATACGCCCGCGCCCGCCCCCGACCGCATGGCAAACAAGCGCCGACCGCAGTCGTGTGGAGGCGCATCGCTACGCGTGGCGCCTCGGCGCCCGTACGCTGCCATGCGACCGCGGCCGCAGGATTATGCCAATCTCGCCCTTTGTAGGTGGGCAATATCGTTCAGGCCCAGTAGCAAGCGCCGTTCCCCCTTGATGCGCACGACGGAGATGGAGGTGTTGGCGCACGGGAAGAAGTAGTCACGCGCGACCCCCACCATGGCCGCGATGTACGCGTTGATCGTGCCGCCGTGGCTGACCACGGCCACGCGCTGCCCCGGATGGCCGGCGGCGAGCCGGCCGACGGCGGCGGTGGCGCGCGCGCGCAGGGCTTCCGACCCCTCGCTCCCCGGGATGCTGGCCCACATCCCCGTCGAGAGCGCGACGGCTGCTATCTCGTTCAAACGCCGGCGCAGCGCGCGCGATGTCCTCGCCCGAGGCGCCCGGCGGCAGGTCCGGCCCGACGCGCCCGATCTCGACCTCGCGCAGCCCGTCGTCGATCCGTACCTCCAGGCCGAGCGCCTCGGCTGTCGGTAGCGCAGTCTGATGGGCGCGCGGGATAGGACTGCTGTAGATCGCGGCAAGCGAGACGTCGCGCGGGCGCTCGGCCAATGCCCGCGCCTGCTTGCGCCCGAGATCGCTCAAGGCCTGGCTGTTGTAGGCGCCGTCGAGCACGACCTCGGCGGCGTCGGGGAGCGCGTCGGCGTGTCGGATCAAGAGGATCTCCGTGCCGCCGTTCTTCATGCTCAGGAACGGGTCGCTGACCTCTTCCGTCTCCCCTGCCGGCGCGTTGGCCTGGCCGGTCGTCATGTACCCCCCACCTCACTGCCCATCCCCACATATGTATGCTACACGACATGCGGAACCTATGACTGCTCGATCCAGGGCTCGTGAAAAGCCGCCGACGCCCCTCTCGCCCCCTCCGCCCATGGCTGACTGGTCCCCCGGACCCTAGCCGCGGGTCCGACGTTGGGGCGCGCCTCCGAGGGAACGTGGGGAGATGCCTCTTCCCAGACCCCCGCCACCCACGAGGCGGGTGCGCTGGCACCGTTCGAAAGGGGCATGGGCGGCAGCGCGTACGCCAACCAGACTTTCTATGTCAAGGTCGTAGAGGCTACGGCACAAGTGTTCTGCTATCACCAGGTGTGACAGGATGTTCCCTTGAGATGAACTCGAGCATCCGCTTCCAGGCGTCGGCCGACGCCTGTGCATGCTCCTGCTGCCTCCAGTCAAAAAATGAGTGGGGCGCGCCGGGGTATATCACCAACTCGTGAGCGACGCCGGCGGCACTGAGCGCGGCGTCGAACTGTGCGATGCTCTCAGCGGGGATGCTGGGGTCGGCCCCGCCGAAGATTCCGAGCACCGGGCACGCGAACGCGTCTACGTGCTCGATGACCGCCGGCGCTGGCCCCTGCCACCGCGCCGTCACCACCGGCGGCCCATAGAAGCCGATGACGCCAGCCAGCCCATGCCCCATCGCGGCTTGATGGAATGAGGTCGCGCCGCCAAAGCAGAAGCCGACGGTGAAGACGGCGCGCGGCGGCTCGGCCGGGAGCGCCCGCAGGTGTGCGACTGCGGCGGCGATGTCCTGCGCTACGGTGCCCGTATGCGTCGCGGCGATATGCGGCCAGAAGTCGAAGGCCTCGTCGCGCGGCCGGGAGATCAACCCTGCGGTGCGGCCATAGAGGTCGATGGTCAGGGCTTGCACGCCCGACGTGGCGAAGCGGAGCGCCAGTTCCTCGTAGAAGAGCCGCAGCCCGAATACATCCGGCACAATCACGACGCCCGCCATGGTTGGTATAGTCGCCGTGGCCAGGTGCGTGTTAAACTGTGTCCCATCGGCCGAGGTCAACACCAGATCGCGCCCCGACGCCTCGCCGACGACTATTCGGTACGTCCGGCGGGTGCGCGTCGTCTCCGAAGCACATGGGTCACTCACCTCCCTGACCGGCCCCTTGCCCGCGACCGCTGGCGCGATCACGCCGCCGGCCGTCGCGGAGGAGGTCGGCGATGCCCCGGTGGCCGCCGTCCTCGGCCCACTGTTCGGGGGCCTTGCCGAAGTAGGGGTCGGTCGCCCGGACATCGGCCCCGTGCTGCAAGAGCAGCGCCGCAGCGCCCTCGTGGCCGCGGTAGGCAGCCCAGTGCAGCGGCGTCAAGGCCGAGCCATCGCGCGCGTTGACCAGCTGCGAGTCCGCCCGTAACAAGGCCGCCAGATCGTCGTCCCGGCTGAGGGCCGCCGCTGTCCAGGCGGTCGACTCGACCTCCGCCCCGCGTGCGACCAGGAGGTCGATCACGTCCCAGTGTCGGCCCCACCGCGTCCCGACGGGTATCCACAACCCCTTCTCGACGGCGTACTGCGCCGGCGTGCGCCCGTACCGGTTGCGGGCATGGGCGAGATCGGGATCCGCGTCCAGCAGGGCGGCGAGCGCATCGACCAACGGCAGGCACACCGCCGTGAAGACATCGGCCGTGACGCCCCGCTCGAGCAGCAGGTCGATCACCGAGGCCATGCCCTCCTCGTTCTCGTAGATGGCCGCCAGGGCCAGCGGCGTCTCGTCGCGCCAGTTGCGCGCGTCGATCTCCGCACCCGCGTCGAGCAGCAGCGCGACCGTCTCAGCCTGCCCATTCCACGCGGCCAGATGCACGGGTGTGTAGCCGCCCGCGTCGCGCGCGTGGACCGCCGCCGGGTCGGCGGCGATCGACGCGGCCAACTCAGCAGTCCGGCCGAGGACGGCGAGCGCACAGGCGTCGAGTGGGTCGCTGCGGGCCACCAGGAGGTCGACGACGTCCGGAGACGGGCGCATCTTGCGCATCCAGACGCGCTGCGCCGCCAGGTACAAGGGCGGGCGTCCGCGCCCGTCCACCGCCCGGACGTCGGCCCCATGGTCCAGGAGGACCTGCACGACACCCGGGTACCCGCGCTCGGCGGCGTGGTGTAGCGGCGTCAGGCCCATCCCCATGGGCGTCCCCTCGGGCTCGCGGCTTTTGGCCAGGGTTGGCTCCGCCTCCAGCAGGGCGGCGAGGTCCGCGTCATGATCGAGGATAGTGGCCGTCCAGGCATCGAGGGACGCGCCCCGGTCGAGCAGGAAAGAGGTCAGGCCACCGTGGTCGGCCCACCCCTGGGAACGATGGATGAAGCGCGCCGCCACTGACACTGGGGTGTGGACGCGCGCGTCGCGCGCGTCGATATCCGCCCCCGCGGCGAGCAGCAACGCCGCCACGTCGGCGCGCGCACAGCGATCGACCATGGCGTGCAGGGGCGTCTGGCCGCCGTGGTCCCGGGCGTCGATATCCGCCCCCACGGCGAGCAACATCTCCATAACCTCCGCATATCCTCGCGCGGCCGCGAGATGCAGCGGCGTCGTCCTGTCCGCCCGCATCGTCCGGGCGAGCGCCGGGTCGGACTGGAGCAACTCGGCTAGACGGCCCCGTGCGTCGCGCGCCACGGCCGCGAAGAGGTCGTCCTGCGCCTCGGCCGCCTGTGTTATCCCCACGTCTTCCTCCTCGCCATATCGCTCGTCCTCCACGTTGTTGTCCCCAGTGTAGCCCTCCCGGTGGCCTCGTCACCAGCACCACGCGCGCCGATATTGCGGTACCACTTATGATAGAGATAGCATGGAGAGGAGGGGATGGAATGGCGAAGCGCGCGGCCACTGCACTGTTCACGATCGTGTCCGTCGATCACACCTCGCCCGTCCCCCTCTTCCGCCAGCTCTACGAGGGCATGCGTGCGGCCGTCCTCTCTGGACAGCTCGCCGCCGGCGTCCGGGTCCCGTCGACCCGCGCCCTGTCGCGCGAGGTGGGGGTGTCCCGTCACACGGTGCTGACGGCCTTCGAGATCCTGCTCGACGAGGGCTACGTGGAGGGAAGGCGCGGGGCGGGAACGTATATCGCGCGGATACGCCCCGACGATGCAACTCCTGAGCGGCCCGTGCAGGAAGGGTCCGGCCACAGGTGTGGCACGCCCTCCCGCCGCGCCTCTACCCTCCTCGCCGCGCCCGTGCCGACACAGCCTGGCCCGTCACAGCGGGACGGCCCCGTCGCCTTTCGCGTGGGAGTGCCGGGGCTCGATGTCTTCCCCTACACGCTGTGGGCGCGCCTCCTCGCGCGTCACTGGCGACGTTCGGGCCGCCACCTGCTGGGCTACGACGACTCCGCCGGCTATCGCCCGCTGCGCGAGGCCATCGCCGGCTATCTCGGCGCGTCGCGCGGCGTCCGCTGCACGCCCGCGCAAGTGGTCGTCGTGGCCGGCGCCCAGCAGGCCGTCGCGCTCGCCGCGCAGGTGCTGCTCGACCCAGGGGATGCGGCCTGGATACCGGACCCCGGCCCTCTCGGCGTGCGCGCCGCGTTGCGGGCCGCAGGGGCGCGGTTAATCCCCGTGCCGGTCGACGCGGACGGGCTGGATGTGGCGTGGGGAGTGGCGCGGCAGGCCGATGCGCGGCTGGTGTGCGTGTCGCCAGCGCACCAATTCCCGCTAGCAGTCTGTCGGAGAGAACGACGCGATGGTGTGCGTGACCGGGGTACCGCAGTCGAGGTGGAGTGCTCCGCCCACAGCCATGTGTGACCGCCGCGCGACCAGGAGCGGGAAACGGCCACGGAT
>JAABUM010000677.1_pt1 | contig 57085 bp, 46 predicted proteins | sample 5559161 | NCBI WGS metagenome assembly JAABUM01 (sample SAMN10711868, study PRJNA513369) | rock metagenome | isolation source: Antarctica rocks | place: Antarctica: Victoria Land, Siegfried Peak nord
CCCCCGCCGTGACGCCGCCCGGCAGCACGCGCACGGCCCGCTGATAGAGATCCTCTGTCTGCTCGTCGGACATCTCACCCCTCCTGCTTATCTCTCCGTGCTGGCCGCTGTCTGATCCAGGCCGGCATGGTATGGGGCGTATGCCATAGCCTGGCTGAAAGCATACCTCATGGTAGCCGTGCGCGTACAGTGTGTCGCTGGATGCGCCGCCGCGTGCCCCTACGTCAGCCTTTGATCCCCGCGAGGACCCTACTGCGCGCAAAGTGCTTCTGGACCAGAAAAAGGAGGGCAATCACCGGACATCGCCCGTGATTTGACTGAGGCGATTGAGCAGGACCACTATGTACCAGGGGTTCTTGCCAAGGGAGCAGGACCTGGGTAAAGCCTATGGGGTCATCCGCGGAGACGCGCGGCCATGTCCGAGTTGTAGGCGCGGCAGGGGCTGCCCTCCAGCGCATCGTTGAGGGTGCGCACAACATTGATGCCGATGCGCGCGTGATTGGCGCTGCTTGCGGCCATGCCGTACCCGTGCCTATCAATGTATTCGTGCCTGACATCGTGGCTGCCACGCTCCAACTCGCGCCACTGTTCCACGGTCATCGTGTATAGGTCATCCGATCGGGCTACCATCGGCGCTCTCCCTCTGCCTAAACGAAGCGTTCACCGCCGACGCTCTGGCCGCCCGCAAGGGATGTCCTTACAGACGACTAGCATCTATCACCGGCCCAGGCGGCGCTCCTACAATCTGGGGGCCTGGCGGCCATGGGGTGTGGGCGGCAGGCTCAGGCGGTGACGGCGTGGCGGGGGTCGGTTGCTGTGATGATGGAGCTGACGTTGTGCTGGTTGAAGCCTTTGTAGCCCTGACGACGCTGCAGGTTTTCCAGGTGGCTGCCGATGGCCCCCTCGGTCAGGAAGGTATGATACTGATCCTCGGTGATCTGGCCGGCGGCCCGCGGGCGCTGCAGGCGGTCGGGGGCCACGGGCCAGCGTTCGCCTTTTGTGAACGCCTGACGCAGGTGCGGCGCATCGCTAAATGGCTTCATCATGCCCACGCCCACCGTGGCCAGGTCGTCGCGCAGCCGATCAAACTCGAACTGGGCCTCCAGATGGTGCATGCCCGCGCCGAGCAGGGACTCACCGTGCAGCGCGCACCACAGGCCCACGGTGCCCAGGCGCTGACCTGGCGGCAGGGTGATATGGGCGAAGTCCAGGTCGGTCTCGCCAGGCTGCAGGTCCACGTCAGCGAAGACGACCAGACCACAGGCGGGCTGCTCCAGCACCTGGGCGCCCCACCCGGCCTCCTGGCCGGCGTAGAAGCGTTCGCGGCAGGCAAAGCCGAGGGTCTCCAGGGTGGAGATGAGGGTTGTAAAGGCGGGGCGGGAGGAACGGAAGGTATGGTGATCGTGGTTGGCCCAGCCCAGGCCAAGGCGGTCCTGGCGGGCCTTCTGGATCTGGCCGGCCCAGTTGCGGCGCTGCCAGTAGTCGCGCTCCACCTCAAAGACGATCCAGGCCGCCGTGTCACGCCCTACCTCGGCGACCAGATTGCGGGCAATCTCAAGGGTGGCCACCATGCCCTGGGCGTCATCGTCGGGCCGCCGCGGGCGCGTGGCCCAGCGTTCGCGGGCGGCCAGGTAGCGCGTGGCATAGCCAGCGGCGACCTGCTGGGGCAGGTAGCCACGGTAGCCCCGTCGCTCCACCACCAGCACCGCGCGGCCCTCTTGTGACCACATCGTGGCCAGGCGATAGGGGCTCAGGGGATCGCCGACGATGGGAGAGCTCAGGCCGCGGGCCAGCAGGAAATCGGCGATGGACTCAGCGCGCACGGCCACGGCGGTGGTCTGAGGGGTAGCGGCGGCGCCGGCCACGACGAGCAGGCGGGGCAGCTGGGCTCCGGGGTGGGCGTAGGCCACTGCTCCAACGGGCGCGTCAACGGGTTCGGGGCGGTAACCAACGGCCTGGGCGGCCTGCACAAACGGCTCACCGGCCCGCACAACCAGGTGGTCCAGCCAGTCGAAGAGACGGGTGCTGGCCCGGTCGTACAGCTCCGTGGTCAGCGCGCGGGCGGGGGCGTGCGCGGCCAGGAACTCCTCCAGCCGCTGCTCAATCAAGGCCTCAGCCTGGGGCCAGCAGGGCCAGGTATAGTCAAGAGCCATGTGCGGTTCGCCTTTCGCCAACGGCAGTCGCGCGGCGCCGTACACGACGAGCGACTGCCCCATCTACACCGATACCTCAAGGGTATCAGATCAGGGCGCTCCACGCCGGGCACCGCGCCACAGGGCGGGTGGGGCGCCCTCCAACTGGCATTATCTACAGGCAGTTCTGAGACAACCGTCGCCTCACCCACTACCATACGACCTTGGTCCCCGGGGCTACTGGGGAAAGGCCATTCCATTCAACCGGCTATACTCTCTGCAGGAGCCGCGCCGCGCGACCGGGCCGATGGGGTGCAGGCGGGGGCGCGGAGAAGATGCGGGGTACCACTGCACGATGCGACGTCGGTCGCCCCGTCTGCTGCCATGCGGGTGTCGTAGCGGGCCGTATCCAGGTTAGTTTTTGGCCAGCCCCTGGGGGCAAGTAGTTAGGAGGCGCCGATCATTAGCGCGCAACTGAGGCGGCGTTTCATGCTCTCGCTGCTGTTCGGCTTCCTGGTGGTCACCGCCCTGGCGCTGCTGGCGGACCTACCCAAGATGCTGCAGGCGCTGTCCCACTTCGCCTGGGGCTATCTGCCGGCCATTCTGGGGCTAACACTGTTCAACTACGCGCTACGCTTTGTCAAGTTTCACTACTACCTGGGCCGCATTGGGCTGCGGGTGGGGCTGGGTGACAGCATGGCTATCTTCATTAGCGGGCTGTCCATGGCCATGACGCCCGGCAAGGTAGGCGAACTGCTCAAGGCGTTTCTGCTCAAGGGGCGCACGGGGGCGTCGGTCAGCCGCACGGCGCCGGTGATCATGGCCGAGCGGCTGACCGACGGCGTGGCCATGCTGCTGCTGGCCTCGGGCGGCTTGCTGCTGTACCGCCAGGGCCTGCCCATCTTTCTGCTGGTGGTGGCTGGGGCGGTGACCATGGTCGTCGTGGTGCAGGTGCGGCCGCTCTCCGAACGCCTGCTGGAGCTGGCCGGCCGGCTGCCCGTGGTGGGCAAGCGGGCCGCCGCGCTACGCGCCTTTTATGAGAGCTCCTACCGCCTGCTGTGGTGGCCCAGCCTGCTGCTGGCTATCGTGATCGGCTTTGTGTCGTGGTCGGGCGAGTGCGTAGCCTTCTACTACACCCTGATCGGGCTGGGCCTGCCGCCCTCGTGGGAACTGCTGGTGCAGGCGTCGTTTATCCTGGGTATCTCCACGCTGGCTGGCTCGGTATCGCTGCTGCCCGGTGGCTTGGGCGTGGCCGAGGGCAGTGTCTATGGTCTGCTGCTACTGCTGTTGCACATCACGAAGCAGAAGGCGGCGGCGGCCACGCTGATCATCCGCTTCTGCACCCTCTGGTTCGGCGTGACCGTGGGCGTGGTGGCCTTGCTGGCTTTCAGCCGCCGCTTCGGCACCGTGGCCCTTGATGTTGACCAGGCCCTTGGCTGAGCGCCCTCCAGACTACCGCAACGCCCCAGCGCCCAGACTGGTGGGTGGGCAGCATGTCGCGGCGCGCCCTCGGCTACCTCTCCACAATGCACGCGGGCGGGGGCGTAGGGGTGGAGAAGGAGAGGGCGAAACGAGTAGCATGGTAGAGTGCGACGACGGCAACGAGGGAAGGGGACGGCATGCGCCAGAACTGGGTGAAGCAGCGCCTTCGAGAGGGCCAGGCCACGGTAGGCACGTGGCTGAGCAGCGATAGTACGGTCACGGCCGAGCTGATGGCCCAGGCAGGGTTCGATTGGCTTGTGGTGGACATGGAGCATGGCCCATTTGATCTGGGCATCGCGGCGCAGATGATGCAGGCGATCCGCGCCACTCAGACGATCCCGCTGGCGCGGGTGGGCTGGAACGAGCCCGCATTGATCCAACAGACGCTGGATCTGGGGGCCTATGGGTTGATCGTGCCCATGATCAACTCGCGTCAGGAGGCCGAGCAAGTGGTCCAATCGGCGTGCTATCCGCCGCTGGGGCAGCGCAGCAGGGGCGGGGTGCGGGCGCGGCTGGCCTTTGGGACCGACGCGGTGACCTATGGCCGGCAGGCCAATGAGCAGATCCTGTTGCTCCTGCAGGTGGAGACCCGCCAGTCCCTGGAGGCGATAGATCAGATCCTAGCCGTGCCCGGTGTGGACGGCATCTTTGTGGGGCCAAACGACCTGTCCGACTCGCTAGGGGTGTGGCCGCCCAGGCTGCACGACGAGGAACCGGTGCTGGCGGGGGCCATTGCGGAGGCGTTGGCGGCGGCACGCCGCCACGACAAGGTACCGGGCATCATGGTCCCCGACGCGGCGATGGCCAACCGCTACCTGGCCCATGGCTACACCTTCGTCTCGCTGTCCAGCGAGTTGGGCATCCTGGAGGGGGCGGCGAAGGGCCAGCTTGGGGCGATCAGCAGGCCCACGCCCCCGACACCGGGGGGCGATCAGACCAGTTAGGCTGACCCCGCCCGGCAGGGCGCGTAGGGGCCCCTTGTGGGTGTCCGTGGCTGACCTAGCCCGGCGGTGTGCCTGCCCCGACCGATGGGGAAGGGACAGCGCGGGAGACCAACTGGTCGCCGCGCTAAAAGGCCAGACATGCCTGGAACGACCACTTGATAGGTTCTGGATAGGAATGCGAGGAGGACGATACTATGGCCGATGTCGTGCGTATGGGCGTCGTGGGCGCCGGAAGCGTGGCCGTGCGCGGGCTACTACCGCACCTGGCTCAGCACGATCTACATGATCGGGTGCGCCTGGCGGCGGTCTGTGACCCCGTGGCGGGCCGCGCCGAGGCGGCGGCGGCGCGGTTCGGCGTGCAGCGCCACTTCACCAGTTACGAGGAGCTGCTGGACCACGGCGAAGTGGACGCGGTGACCATCGCCTCGCCGATTGGCCTGCACTACGAGCAGGGCCGGCAGGCCCTGGAAGCGGGCAAACATATCCACTTTAACAAGACGATGACCACTACGGTGGCCGAGGCGACCGACCTGATTGAGCGGGCCAAAGCCAAAGGCCTCAAGATGGTGGCTTCGCCGGGTGAGATGCTGCGGCCACATAATCAGCAGATCAAGCGCCTGATCGCTGAGGGCGCCCTGGGCACGTTGTGCTGGGCGGCCTGTGGCGTGGCCTTCGGCACCTACCATGACACCGAGAGCGTGCGCCACGGCGAGGACGTGCTCTCCAACATTGATCCACGCTGGTATTTCCGCAAGCCGGGCGGCGGCCCCATGTATGATATGACCGTCTATGCCCTGCACGCCCTGACCGGCATCCTGGGTCCGGCCAGGCGGGTCACGGCCATGTCGGGGGTGCGCATCAAGGACCGTGAATGGAAGGGCGAGCCGGTGACCACCGACGCCGACGACAACACGCTGGCCCTGCTAGACTTCGGCAACAGCCTTTACGCGCTGGCCTACGGCACGGCCCGCGGCACGCTGACCCAGGGTTTTGCCGCCACATATTTTGGTACTAAGGGCACGATCGCTGGCCTGACCATGAACGGCCAGCCGCTGGACTACCCGCGCCGCAACGAGGCGCTGCAGCCGGATGGCAGCCTGAACAATCAGGTGATCCTGCCTCACGTGGTCGGGCCGCACCGCGAGATTGAGGAGCAGCACGTCTGGGAAGATGTGATGCAGTTGGTGGATTGGGTCCGCGAGGACAAGCCAACCATCGTCACCGCCGAGCACGGCCGCCACGTGGTGGAGATCATCGAAGCGGCGTACCATGCAGCGGAGACAGGCCAGGCTCAGGAGTTGACCACCACGTTTTGACCGGACGATCGGGGAGAGCATATGAAGACCCCTGAGGAGAGGGCGGCTTTTCTGGAGCAGGGCTACCTGCATGTGCGCGGCGCGGTGAGTGGGGCGGAATTGACCGCCCTGCGCGACGAGTTCGACCGCGTGTGGGATCTGGAAGGGCCACGGGTCAGCCAGCACAGGCTGCTCAAGTACCCGGCCTTTCGGGAGTTGATCGAGCATCCGGCCATCCTGGAACGCCATCAGGCTATCTTTGGCGACCAGGCGCAGCTGCTGCAGTACGACCTGCTGCGGCAGGGTCCAGGGAGCAAGGCGGCCGAGCGGGCGTGGCACCGCGACTTCGCCTTCCCCGGCGACACCCCCCTCGCGATTAATACGATTCTGTACCTGGACGACATGACCGAAGGGCGCGGCCCCACCCGGGTTGTGCCGGGCACGCAGCGTGGGCTGGAGCAGCCACCCAGGGCTCAGCGGGGCGAACCGCTGCCCGGTGAGGTGGCCGCCTACGCCGACGCGGGCGACGCCGTGTTCATCAACGGGGCAATCTGGCACACTGGGGGGCGCAACACCACCGACGGGCTGCGCAGGGGCATCTACCTCTATTACGGCTACTGGTGGCTGAAACGCTATGAGGCCGACCAGCAGCTCCCGTGGCAGGCCTTTGAGGGGGCCAGTGAGACCCGCCTGCGCCTGCTGGGCGTCAAGATGCCCGCTGGCGACCTGCACATGTATTAGTGCGCGGGATAAGGGGACAGTAGAGCACAGGTCAGCTCCCAGTAGGGGCGCCCCTTGTGGGCGCCCGCGGCTCCATGGGCGCGGGGGCGCCCCTACAGACGGAAATGAGCGCTTGAGGAGTGAGTGATGAGTGAACGCAAGGTGCGGGTAGGGGTGATCGGGGCCGGCGGCTTTGCCGAGCAGGCGCATATCCCGGGTATTCAGGCCCACCCACGGGGCACGGTGGTGGCCCTGTGCGCCCGCAACAGAGAGCGGGTGGAGGCGCTAGCCCGGCGGATGAATGTGCCGGACGTGCATACGGACTACCATGAGCTGTTGGCCCGCGACGACATTGAGGCGGTGACCGTGTGTACGCCCGACGCCATGCATTTGCCAGTGGCCCTGGACGCGCTGGCGGCGGGCAAGCACGTCTTCTGCGACAAGCCGCTGGCCATGGACGCCGCCGAGGCGCGGCGGATGACCGAGGCGGCTGACCAGGCCGGGCTGATCAACATGGTGGCGTTCACCTTCCGCTATATGCGCGCCCTGCCCGAGCTGCGCCGGCTGCTGCGCGAGGGGGCCATCGGCACGCCGTTTCACGCCGCGCTGCAGGTGTATTGGGGTGGCATCATCGCGCCAGGTCAGACGCTGACCTGGCGCGATCAGGCCGAGCACTCGGCGGCGGGCATGTGGGGCGACGGCGGCTCACACCTGTTCGACGCGCTGGCCTACGCCCTTGGTCCGGCCGAGGAGGTGTGCGCGCAGATGATGGTTGTACAGCGGCCCGCCGGTGTCGAGCAGCCGGACAGCGTGGATATCGCCGACGCGATGGCCCGCCTGCGCCTGGGCCAGGGTTTTGCCACCGGTGGCCCAGGCGCCGAAGGCCCCATCGGCTATGCCGACCGGGCAGCGGGCACGGTACAGGTGACCCTGGCCAGCAGCCGGGTCAGCCGGCCGCGCGGGCCAGTCCACGAGTTCCAGGTGACCGGCGACGGGGGCGCGCTGGGCATCCCGCTCAATCGCGGCCAGGGCGAATATCTGCACATCCTGCGGCCCGGCGGAACCAACTGGGAGGAACTGCCTCTGCCCGACGACGCCACGACGGACCGGCCGCTGGCGCTGACCCGCATGATGGGGGCCTTTGTGGACGCTGTGCTCAGGGGCAGCCCCACCGAGCAAGACCCCACCTTCGCCGCTGGCCTGCACGCCCAGCTAGCCATGGAGGCGGGGCTGCGCTCGGCGCGCGCGGGCCGCTGGGAGAAGGTGTAGCGGTACTGGTGTAGCAGCGTACGCTAACAACAAAATAAGAGGGGAGAGGGCCGCCCTCTCCAGCAGTCTCGGTCACACACATAAGGAGCACGGTATGCCCAGGCCCACACTGATGATCCTCATCGCCAGCACCCGGCCCGGCCGAGTTGGCCTGCCCGTCGGACAATGGTTCCGCGATCACGCTATCGCGCACAGTGGCTTCGAGGTAGAAGTCGCCGATCTGGCCACGCTCAACCTGCCGTTCATGGATGAGCCGAGCCACCCGCGCCTGCGCCAATACATCCACCAGCACACCAAGAACTGGAGCGCGCTGGTCACCGCCGCCGACGCGTTCGTCTTCGTCATGCCCGAATACAACTATGGCTTCAACGCTCCCTTGAAGAACGCCATTGACTACTTACACACCGAGTGGGCCTATAAACCGGTGGGCTTCGTCAGCTACGGCGGCGTCTCCGCCGGGACCCGGGCGGTGCAGATGATCAAGCAAGTCGTCACAACCCTGAAGATGGCGCCGCTGCCCGAGGCCGTGTCTATCCCCTTCGTCACCCAGTTCATCAACGATGACGGCGTCGTCCAGGCAAACGGGACCATGGAGGGGGCCGCAACAACCATGCTGGACGAGATGGGGCGCTGGGCGGAGGCTCTGCGGCCGCTACGTGAGTAGGCTATGGCGGCGCGGTAACTCGCCGACCCGCGTCGGCCAGGGCAGCCCGATCACGTCCTCGGACGCGCGTTGACATTGTTGGCACTGGTGTAAGGAAAGACAGATGAACCTCACGGGCATTCACCACCTCACGGCGATCTCGGCCCAGGCCCCGGCGAACTACCGCTACTACACGCGGACGCTGGGCCTGCGCCTGGTCAAGCGGACGGTTAACCAGGACGATACGAGCGCCTACCACCTCTTTTACGCCGATGCCCGGGCCAGCCCAGGCACCGATCTAACCTTCTTCGACTGGCCGGCGCCGCCCGAGCGGCGTGGCACGCGCGCGATCACGCGGACCCACCTGCGCGTGGCCGGGCGGGAGGCCCTGGAGTGGTGGGCGGGCTATTTGGGCCAGCAGGACCCCAGCCAGCAGGTGGGTCCGATCGTGGAGCGCGATGGCCGCCTGACCCTGGACTTCGAGGATCCCGAGGGGCAGCGTCTAGCATTGGTAGACGACCAGGGCGCCGGTGAGGCGTACCCGTGGCAGGGCAGCCCGATCGCGGCCGGGCGCCAGATACGGGGCCTTGGCCCGATCGTGCTCAGCGTGCCCAGCCTGCGGCCAACCGATACGCTGCTCCAGAAGGCGCTGAACATGCGCCCGGCACGGGAGTACGCCCACCCCGAGCGTTCTAGGCACACCGTGCATGTCTACGAGATGGGCGCGGGAGGCGCCCACGCCGAACTGCACGTGGCCGTACAGCCAGACCTGCCGGTGGCCGCGCAGGGCGCGGGTGGGGTTCACCACGTGGCCTTCCGCACGCCGACCTTCGCCGAGCACGACGCCTGGATCGCCCGCCTGGCCGATTTAGGCATTCAGAACAGTGGGCTGGTTGACCGGTACTACTTCCGCAGCCTCTACTTCCGCGAGCCGAACGGCATCCTGTTCGAGATCGCCTCGGACGGGCCGGGGTTCACCGTGGACGAGGACGAGGCGACGCTGGGAGAGCAGGTCGTGCTGCCGCCGTTCCTGGAGCCGCGCCGGGCCCAGATCGTGGCCAGGCTGCGGCCGCTGGAAGGCCCCGACGCATAGGCGCGGGAAGCGTCCCGACAACGCGACGGCGTGGGCGCCCCGACAACCCGGCCGGCTATGGCAGCCGAGTTGTCGTAGTACGGAGGGGGTGGCGTAGCGGCTTTGCGGCTATAATGCTGGTATGGCATCTACACCACGTCCACTACGCTCCATGAATGGGGGCGGCCGACGGCGCGGCTCCGGGCTGGGCTGGGTTATCCTGGCCTTGCTGGGTGTATTGGTCTTCGTGGGCAACCCGCTGCTGACCCACTTCCTGGTCACTTACTGGTGGTTTGGCGAGCTAGGGTACACGCGGGTACTGGTCACGGAGATCGCCGGTTCCTGGGCGCTGGGGTTGGCCGGCGTGGTGGTCTCGTTTACTGTGATGCGGCTGTTCTGCGGCATGGTGGCGGGCATCGCCCGGCGCGGAGGCCGCGCCGACCGCTACACGCGCGCCACGCGGCGCGTGCTGGACCTGGCCCTGCTGGTCGTGGCCGCGTTTCTGGGTCAGGGCTTGAGCAACCAGTGGGCCGAGGTGGGGTTGCTGATCAACAGCGTGCCCTTCCACACCGCCGACCCCATCCTGGGCGCCGACGCGTCGTTCTATGTGTTCGCGCTGCCCGTGCTGCAGGACCTGCTGGGCTGGCTAGGAGGGGTGCTGGTAGCCACGTTGGTCGCCGCGCTGACCCTGCTCTATGTGCTGGACCTCAGCGGGCGGGTCAATAACGTGCTGGAGCCGTACATCACAGCCACGCGCAGCGGCTCCCCACTCTCCGGCAACGGGCCAGACGGGCCGCTCAGGCCAGCGTCGTTCGATATCCGGTGGTTGCGGCCCTACCTCAGCGTGGTCTCGCTGTGGCTGGCCCTGCTGTTCGTACTGCTGACTGTCTCAAACTGGCTGTCGCGCTACGACACGCTGGTGCAGCCGGGATCACCGCACTTTTTCGGCGCCGGCTACACGGCTACGCATGCCACAATCCCGGGGCTGCTGGCCATGAGCATCGTGTCGGCGCTGGGCGCGGTAGCCCTACTGGTCAACGGGCTGGCCTGGAAGCGCTGGAGCACTGTCGCCCTCGTGCCGCTGGTGTGGCTGGCCGTCTGGGCGCTACTGACCCTGCTGCTGCCCGGAGCAATCAACCTGCTGGTGGTGCGGCCCGCCGAGTCGAACGCCGAGGCGCCGTACATCGCCAACAACATCGCGGGCACCCTGGCCGGCTTTGGGCTGCAGTCGGTGCGCACGCTGGACTTCCCGGTGCAGCCGCTGGCGGCGAACGCCGTACAGCGCAACCGCGCCACGATTGACAGCCTGCGCGTGCTGGACGCCGATCCCTTCAAGACGGCCAGCAAGCAGAAGCAGGAGATCCGCACCTACTACAACTTTGACAATGTGGATATAGACCGCTACAGGGTGGGCGCAAACCTGCGCCAGGTGCTGCTGGCCACCCGCGAGATCAACACGCAGCAGTTGCCCGACCAGGCCAAGACGTGGCAGAACCTGAACTTTACTTACACGCACGGCTACGGCGTGGTGGTCAGCCCGGTGAACAAAGTGGATGCCGACGGGTCTCCGCTGTACTGGATCAAGGACATCCCGCCACGGGCCAACACAGCGGCGGGGTCGGAGGCGGCGGAACTGCCCCCGGTGCGGCGGCCCGAGATCTACTTCGGCACGGAGACCAACAACAGCGTCTTCGTGGACACAAAGGCCAACGAGTTCGACCGTTCGCAAGGCGATCGCGACTACACCACCCACTACGCGGGCAAGGCGGGCATCACCATCGGCGGCTTCCTCAAGCGGCTGGTGTGGATCAGCTACTTTAACAGCCCGGTGCAGGTGGGCACGTCGAGCAACCTGACTGCCAGCAGCCGCGTGCTGTTGTACCGTAACGTGCGCGATCGGGTGGCCCGCATCGCCCCCTTCTTCACCTATGACAGCGATCCGTACATCGTGCTGAACGACGACGGGCGGCTGACCTGGATGCTGGACGCCTACACCAGTTCATCCAACTACCCGTATAGCGAACCCAACGCGGACACGGCCGCGAACTACCTGCGCAACTCGGTCAAGGTGACGATTGACCCCTACAACGGCACGGTGCGCTTCTACCTGGCCGACGCTCACGACGCCATCGCGCGGTCCTACGGGCGGCTGTTCCCCGGCCTGCTGCGCCCGCTCTCCGAGATGCCAGCGGATCTGCAACGGCACATCCGGGTGCCCCAGACGATCTTCGACATCCAATCGGCGGTCTACACAAAGTATCACATGTCCGACCCGCTGCAGTTCTACAACCAGGAAGATATGTGGGGCCTGCCCGCGGCCGGCGATGCATCGGGTGGCGGCAGCGACGCCCTGCCCATTGAGTCGTACTACACGGTAATGGGCCTGCCCAACTCGCCCTCGGAGGAGTTCGTGCTGACCCGCTCTTTTGTGCCGCTGGCCAAGCCAAACATGATCGCCCTGCTGGTGGCCCGCTGCGACCCACCGCACTATGGCGAACTGGTGCTGTATCGCTTCCCCAGCAACACGCAGGTGCCCGGCCCGGTGCAGTTCACCGCCCGGATCAACCAGACACCGCAGATCAGCGAGAAAGTGACCCTGTGGAGCCAGCAGGGCTCAAAGGTGCAGTGGGGCAACGTGATCATCGTGCCCATTGATCGGGGGCTGCTCTACCTGCAGCCGCTGTACCTGCAGGCCACCAACTCGCCAATTCCCCAGCTGCAATGGGTCGTGGTGTCGGCAAACAACAAGCTGGCCTGGGATACCTCGCTGGACGGCGCGCTGAACAGCCTGTTTGGCGGTGTGGCCGCGCCGCCAGGGCCGGGGACCAGCGGGGCGGGAGGCGCGCCGGTAGGGCCAGGCCAGGGCCGTGGCCCCGTCTCGCCGGCCACGCGGGCAGCGCTGGTGGACATCAACCGGCACTTCACGGCGGCCCAGAAGGCGCTGGCCGGCGGCGACTACCTGACTTATGGGCGGGAGATGGACGCCGTGCAGCGGCTGATCAAGGCCGCGCTGGCCGCGCCGACCGCCGCGCCGGGCAAGACGTAGGGTCCAGGAGCGCCGGCGGTGAGAGGAGTAGGGCTGCCCCCAGACGAGCCAGACGAACACGAGCAGGGCGCCGCGGCGGCTGACCAGAAGCCGACCGATACGCAGATCTCGCTGCAGGGGGCCGACCTGGTGCTGCGCACCCGCCTGGCCCTGGCCGACGTGCCGGCGCTGCGGGGTAAAGTAGTACGCGACGCGCGGCAGCCGTTTGTGTACCGCGCGCGGCCAGCGGACCTGCAGGCGGTGCGTGAGGTGATCGAGAGCCGCTACAGCGTGTCACTGGCCTTCGACCCAGCGCCACCGCTGCGGGAGGCGGTGGCCGTGGGCACACCACCACGGCCCTACCAGCAGGAGGCCCTGGCCGCCTGGCAGACAGCGGGGCGACAGGGGGTCGTGGTGCTGCCCACCGGGGCGGGCAAGACCCTGCTGGGCGCGCTGGCCATCGCCACCTGTGGGGTGCGCGCCCTGGTGCTGGTGCCCACGATTGACCTGACCCTGCAGTGGCAGGCCATGCTGGTCCGCGCGCTGGGCGTGGACGATGATCACGTTGGCGTGGTGGGCGGTGGGCGGCGCGAGTGGGAGCAAGGCATCGTGGTGGCCACCTACGATGGCGCGGCGCGGGCACTGGCGCGCATCTCCGGGTTCGGGCTGCTGGTGGCCGACGAGGTCCACCACCTGCCGGCGGACACCTACCGGGCCATCGCCCAGGCAGCGGTGGCCCCCTACCGGCTGGGGCTATCGGCCACGCTGGAGCGCTCCGACGGGCGGGAGGCCGACCTGGCCGCGCTGCTGGGGGAGACGGTATACCGGGCGTCGCCCGAGACGCTGGCCGACGAGGGCTACCTGGCCCCCTTTGAGGTGCGGCGGGTGTGGGTAGACCTGGAGCCAGACGAGCGGACGGCCCACGACGCGGACATGGCCGCCTTCGAGGCGTACCGGCGGGAGGTGCGGGGGGATCGCGTCCCCATGGTGGAGTTCATGACCCGCCTGCGCAAGCGGTCGGTCTACGACCGGCAGGCGCGGGAGGCCATGCTGGCGTATAGCAGGGCGCGCCTGCTGGCCCTGAACAGCAGGGCCAAGGTGGGCCGGGTAGAGGAGTTGCTGACCCGCCACGCGGCGGAGCGGTGCATTGTGTTCGCCGAGCACGTGGCCGTGGTGGAAACGATCAGCCGGCGCTACCTGATACCAGCAGTGACCTCGGAGACGCCCCGCGACGAGCGCGCGGCGATCACGGCGGCCTTTCGCGATGGTCGCTACACCAAAGTGGCCACGGGGCGGGTGTGGAACGAGGGGGTAGACGTGCCGGAGGCGTCGGTAGCCATCGTGCTGGCCGGCACGGGCATGGAGCGGGAGACGGTGCAGCGCCTGGGCCGGGTGCTGCGGCCCGCCGTGGGCAAGCAGGCCATGCTCTACGAACTGGTCACCCGTGACACCGGTGAGGCGCGCACGGCGGACCGCCGGCGGCTGCGCACTGGATCAGGGGGTGGGGACACGACCAAAGCCACTTATTGATCTCCCCGCAGAGATCAGGTCCGACTGGGACGCGAGGGAGAAGGCTGCGCGACGGCGCTATGCGCTGGTCCAACATCAAGCATTGCCACGCTCTTACTGTACCAGGCCAAGACAAAGAGACGCCTTGTGCGCTCATCCAGCGCCATGCCATAGGGGCTATGCCCCACCGGCACCGTGTCCACGACGGCACCGGTGGTCAGGTCAAGTACATGAATAACATCTCTCTTGATATTGGAGATGAAAACGCGCCGCGTTGCTGGGTCCACCAGCGACGCTCTGGGATATTCACCGAGATGCACGGTGCGCACCAGCGCGCCCGTGGCCGCGTCGAGCATGCTCACGCCTTGTTGCCCCACGACGAGGACTCGCCCCGCCCGCTCGTCTACGGTGGGATCACCCTCAGTAATAAAGATCCCTCTGTGCATCGGGTTGACGAGTGCTTCTCCAGACGACGTGCGGGCATGGACCGTGCTCTCTAGGAGGCCTGTGGTTGCGCCGCGTAGGCTTGTCGTTTGCCATCTGGCAACCTGGACCCGGTCTGCCTTTCCCTCGCTGGTGAACCCATCAGGAGATGTGGTGGTGATCCGCAAGAGACGCCCTGTCGTCGCGTCAAGAACGCTAATCCTTACATGGCCATACACGGAGGTGTCGGACTTGCCGATGACAAAGACGCGATTGGCCGACACGTCCAGGGCCAAGCTGCCCCCGAAACCAGTGCCCAGGCGTATGGTGCGCAGCAGCGCGCCGGTGGCCGCGTCGAGCACGCGGAGGCGACTGGGATCAGGAGTGTAGACGAAGAGCCGCCCAGCCTGGCTATTCACGGCCAGCAGCTGATCCTGGGGGCCGAACGGGAGCGAGCGCACAAGACGGCCGGTGGCCGCGTCGAGCAAGCTGATGCTGCTCCGCACGTTCTTCCTGGTCACCAGGTCTCTGTAGGGCTCGTTAGTCACATAGACGCGGCCCGTGCGCTGGTCAATCTGCACCCATGGGTTCGTGTACATGTAGGTGGTGCGCAGGAGTGCGCCGGTGGTGGCGTCGAGGACGTACAGCGCGCCCTTGCGGCCGGTGGCAACAGGCGTGTAGACAAAGACGCGGCCCGCCTGGACAGCCAACATAAGAGAGGTGGGCGAGCCGGGCAGCGGCACGGTGACCACCAGGGCGCCGGTGGTGGCGTCGAGCACGCTGACGCTGCCGGGGCCTCTGAAGTCCCTTGAGGCATTGGGTGGGCCAGCGTTGAGCACAAAGACACGCCCGGCAGGCTCGTCCACGGTGATACTGCGCGGGTTGAGGCCCACAGCCGTGGCCCCCAGCACATCCCCCGTGGCGGCATCAAGCACGCTGACACTGCCCGCGCCGCCCATCGTGGGGTCAGGCGAGGCCATCGTCAGCACAAAGGCGCGGGCCGTGGTCTGGTCCACCGCGATGGTGTAGGGATAGCCGTTGATCGAACTCACGCAAAGGACGCGTACCGTCGCGGGGGCCGAGGGCGTGGAGGCGCCTGGCCCCCAGGTGCCTAACGGCGTGGCCGTGCTAGGGGGCGGCGCATAGGTGGGCGGCGGTTGGCGGGGCGGCACCATAGTGGGGGTGGGACCAGCGGGGGTGGGGGGCACCGCCGTGGCCGTGGGCGGAACCGTGGGAGCAGGCGGCAAGCATGGGGTCCGTGGTCCTGTTGTGAGCGGCGGCAGGGAGGCACCGCGCGCGGCCATAGGGTGGGCAATGGAGGGGGCGGGCATACCGGCCAGCCCGCCCAGGATGAGCAGCGCGCTGGCGACGGCAAGGCGCGGGTAGCGGTGATCCATGGCTAGTCTCCTTCACTTGAGCACCTGACACGTGACCCGGCAACGGGAGCGCAGGCTATCGTCCTCAACTCTACGTCACGGGTCGCCGGAGGACCACGAGCAACCCACGCAAACACCCCACGCATACGCCCACCAAGCCACTCGGAGACCTGCTTGCCCACGGCACTTCGCCGGCACGGCGTCTCGCTGCAGGGTCACGACCAGCTGATGCGCCAGTCGCTGAGGGTGGCCCGGTGGCTGGCCAGCGTTTAGACTGAAGCCATGATCCTGTTTCGGCTGGCCGATCTGCCGCGCGCCACCTGGCGCCTGAGCCGTCCGGCCCCCTTGCTGCCGCCGGGCGACGAGCAGGGGGCCGGCATGGCGGCCTGGGGCCTGCGCCCCGCGCTGCTGGACCCCGCCGATGCGGCCACGCTGCAGCGGGTGGAGCATGTGCTGGCGGCGTATCGGGGCGCGGTGGGGTCCACGCGAAACGAGCTGGAGGGGCTGGCCCACGGCCTGGAAGAGGTCGTGGGCGATTACCGGCTGGCCCGCTGCCTGGCTCGCTGCGTGGAGGCCGACTACACCTTCGCCACGCCGACCCCCGCCCTGGAGATGGGTCCGGTGGCGGCGCGCGCGCTGGTGTACCAGCGGGCACAGGGGCGACACAGCGGGTTCGTGCCCTCGCGGCGGCGCCAGGAGTTCGTGGCCGAACTGGCCGCTGAACTGGGCTGCGCGCCGGCTGAGCTGGAGGCCACCCTGACTGCCGACGCGCCGGGCGAGGCCACGTTGCTGCCGACCAGTCAGGAGACCACGCCGGAGGCGGTGGCGCGGCGGTACAATGCGGCGGCGGTGGACACGGCGCTGGCCGCGGCGTCGTTCATTGTGCTGCATATGGACACAGGGGACACGGGGCTGCTCAAGGAGCTATACAGACGGGCCAAGGGGCTGCGCGTGGGCGTTGACCCACGGCTGATTGAGCACGGTAGCGGAGACGGGGCGACTATTGAGGTCACGCTGTACGGGCCGGGCAGCCGCGCGCTGGTGCGCCTTCGTGAGGTGGGCGGCGGGTACGACGCCGACGACGGCGCCGACGAGGAGGAAGGGCAGGCGACGCTGCTGCCCGCGCCGGGCGGCCCCGCCTTCGCGCTGCTGCTGGGCGACCTGGCCCGGCTGTCGCCGCGGCTGACCGGTTGGGCGCGGCTGCTGGGGCCGGACCGCCGGGCCTACCACTACCCGCTGGATCGCGCCGCGCTGACGGCGCTACGGGGTGAGGGAGGCGCCGCGCCAGGAGAGCCCTGGCAGGCGGCGGCCTACGACAGCGCGGTGGAGGCCGACTTCGCGGCGGCCTTTCTGGCCCAGCAGGCCGGGGGCAGGATGGGCGTGACCAGGGGCTGGGAGGTGGTGCGGGAGCCACGGCCGGTGATCGTGGGGGCCACGGTGTTCCTGCCCGACTTCGGCTTCCGGCGCGGCGGGGTCGAGGTGTTGTGTGAGATCGTGGGCTACTACACCGAGGATTATCTGGCCCGCAAGGCTCGCAAGCTAGCCGCGCTACGCGGGCGCATCACCCTGCTACTGGTCGTGGATCAGGCGTTGGCCGAGCACCTGGCCGGGTCCGGCTACCCCACGATCACCTACAAGGCGGGGCAGACGATCCGCGTCACCGAGGTGGTGGCCGCGCTGGACCGCGAGTTCGACCCGTTGGAGGCGCGGCGGACGGCAGGGCTGGCTGCGCTGCGGGCGCTGTGCGCGGCAGATGGTCCAGCGATAGATGAGCAGGAGCTGTGCGCGCGCACGGGCTGCGCTGGCCGCACCGAACTGGCCGCGCTGTGGAGCGACCTGACAGCGCAAGGGGCGGTGGAGGGAGGCCGGCGCTACGTACACGGCCAGGGGTTAGCCGCCGCGGCGGCGGTGGACCAGGCAGGGGCGACGCTACGCCGGCGGCTGACCGAGGCGGGCGGCTGCTTGGCCCTGGACGATGCACTGGCCCTCTGCCGCGAGGCTGGCCTACCCGGCGCGGACGAGGGGCTGCTGGGCACGCTGGGCGTGGAGATACGCCGGGATAGCCTGTTTGGCGCGGCAACCGTCTGCCTGCCGGGGGCCAGCCCTGAGACGCCCAGCGAGGCGCCAACGCCGCCACGACGGCGTCGGCGCTGATAGCACATTGGGAACTCCGGGACGATTGCCCCTTCTTTATTGCCATGTGGGTTGGCGAGCATTCTCCGCTCGGGGCAACCGAGATCTAACGCTTCCCACGGGAGCAAGAAGTCCCCGCCACGTGGTACGCTGAAGGTCTACTGAGAGGAGCGCCACCCGGACCATGAGCACCCAACTCGCCCCACCACGCCCGCTCTACGGTTGGGCACAGCCGACCGACGCCGCCGAATGGACGGCCGAGATGCTCGAGCGCCTGCCCGACGATGGCTGGCTCTACGAACTCGTGGAAGGGAGAGTGGTGCGCATGCCCCCACCCGGAGCGCGCCATGGACGCCTCGAATCTCGGTTCGACCGTCGCCTGGGCGGCTATGTCGAAGAACATCAATTGGGGGAGACCTACGTCGGCGAAACGGGCTGGGATCTCACCCGCGGGGGTGAAAGCAAGGGCACGGTTCTGGCCAGCGACGTGGCTGTCGTGCGCGCCGAGCGGCTGCCTCTCCCACCGCCACGGCGCGGCAAAACCTATGCGCCGATCGCGCCCGATCTAGTCGTGGAGATCGCCTCACCCACTCAGTTCCGCCCTGACCTGGGCGACAAGGCGCGGCTATGGCTCGAACGTGGCGTTCGCATGGTCTGGGTCGTGTGGCCCGATGATGGTGAGCTCGACGTCTGGTCGTCCGCGACAGGGGAGCCGCGCACTCTGACTGGCGACGACGAACTCGACGCCGACGACGTCATCCCCGGCTTCCGCATCCGCCTCAGTCAGATCTGGTGAGCAGATGCCACATGGGGCGGACGTGTGGTAAAACGCCGCCCCCGCACCACATGGAGCGCGGGGTTACCGGGAGGGCCGCGCTGCTCCGGGGCCGCGCGCCGTGTACGCCATCAGCAGACGTTGACGGCGATCACTCATCGCCACGTGGTGCGCGATCGTCACGCTCCACGTGGCTATCTGGTAGACACGGAGCAGGTGGCGCGACTGCGGTGCTAAAGGTTTGCACAGTGCGCTCCACATGGGCCGGGCTGTCGGCCCCGGCGATCACCGTGGCCACGCCGGCCGGCTGCAGGCAACAGCGCAGCGCCTCGGCGGCAAGCGGCAGGCCTTGCCGAGCACAGGCCTCCTGCAGCGCCCGCGTGCGGGCACGCTCCTCCGGCCCGGCGGGGCTGTAGAAGTAGTGGGCGCCGGGCACGTCGCCAGAAGCCAGCAGACCACCGGCGAAGGGGGTGCCCACGATACCGCCCATGCCCCGCGCGGCTACCGCCGCCAATACCTCCGCGCCGCTGGTATCCAGCAGTTGGTAGTGCCGCCAGAGCAAGGCCGTGGCAAACTCCCCCGTCTCCACCGCCCGGAGCAGCGCCTCCAGATGTGAGCCGGTGACGCCCACATGGCCGACCATGCCCTCCGCCTGTAGCCGGCGCAGCGCGGACAGAGCGCCGCGGGGCGCGAACACCGCCGACCAGGTGTGCGGCTCGATCTCGTGGATCTGGACCAGCGCCACAGAGGCCAGGCCCAGCCGGGTCAGGCTATCCTCCACACCGCGGCGAGTCATAGCGTCGCTATAGTCAAAGCCCGCGGGGTAGAACCCTACTTTAGTCGCCACCACGCAGTCACCCGCCCGGGGGTGACCGCGCAGGCCCAGGCCCACCCGCCGTTCACTGGTCCCTTGCCCGTACATGGGAGCTGTATCTATGTACGTGATGCCCAGGTCGAGGGCGCGGGCCACCACCTGAGCCCCTTCCTCGTCGGTGAGATCCTGGTAGAGCTGGCCGATCCCCGCCGCGCCCAGGCCCAACGCGGAGACGCGCAGCCCCGTCTGGCCCAGCATACGGTACTCCATCGGGTGCTCCACCGCACATCCTCCTGCTCTATTCCGGGCGCCACATTAGTTGCCCGGTCCGTCAGCCCCGAGCTAGCCAGTTCGGGGCACGAGATTGGCAGTAAGGTGTGCCTTCCACCTGGCACGGTAGCGCCTGCACGCCCGGCACGTCAAGCGCGGCGCGCCGTCAATGTGACAAATGGCGCCCCAGGTAGGGGTTAATGGCCCTATGACCGCGGCGGAAGGCCTGCTACACTGGGGAGAAGGGTGAGCGCCATCAGCATTGCCCTATCCGCCGCGCGTGGACCCATCGCCAAGCGAGAGGAGCCAGACCATGCCTGCCACGACCGAGCTCGCCGTCGCCTCCCCCTACCCCGCGCCTGCCTGGGCCGAGCGGCTGGCCGAAAGCCGGGCGCGCATCCGCGCCATGGCCAACGCCGTACACAGGAGCGACGACGATTGGATCCCCGACGCCGAGGCGGTGCTCTGGGGACTGTTCGACCCGGCCGTGGAGGTGGCAAACACGATCTTCGAGCGTGTGGGCATGCCCGATCGTATCGAGCGGCGCGGCGTGCAGCTGGTCACCACCGGAGTGGAGGCCCAGCGCCGCATCAACGTCCACGTCACCCTGCGCTCCGCCGGCGGCGCGGCCGCCGGCGGAGCCGTGCTAACCACCAATGTGACCCACGCCGTGATCTACCTAGTGCCCTGCTGCATAGGGGCGGGCATCGCCTGGTCCCTGCTGACCACTGGAGCGCCTTTTACAACCGAGAGCGTCCACGACCTGATTTTGGCCGTCTTCGGTGACGACCCCGAGGCAACCCAGCACATCTCGCCGTGGTTCAACCTCGACTGACCGACCTCCCAGCGGCGGCCACGAGCCGTGATTATGGGAACCCGGCCTTGGGAGAGCCTCCCGCGGGCGCCATCCGTGCGGTTTGGGCGGGGCGCGTTGTATTATGAAAAGCGGCGCTGCCAGAGCATTGAGGAGCCATTCGTGGCCCCCGTGGGAGCAGCGGCATTGACACAACCGCCCACTATCCGCTGAGGAGGGACCAGGGGATCTATGACTGCTGAGACCCAGAAAGAGACACTCGGCTTCCAGGCCGAGGTCATGCAACTGTTGGATCTGATGATCCACTCGCTGTATAGCAACAAGGAGATCTTCCTGCGCGAGCTGATCTCTAACGCGTCGGACGCCGTGGATAAGCTGCGCTTCGAGGCCATCTCCAATGGCGAACTGTATGAAGGCGATACCGACCTCCGGATCCACGTCTCCTTCGATAAGGAGGCTCGCACGATCACCATCGCCGACAACGGCATCGGCATGAGCCGCCAGGAAGTCATTGACAACATCGGCACTATCGCCAAGTCGGGCACGCGCGAGTTCTTCCAGGCGCTCACCGGCGACCAGCGCAAGGACGCCAGCCTGATCGGCCAGTTCGGCGTGGGCTTCTACTCGTCGTTCATCGTGGCCGACCGGGTCACCCTGGTCACCCGCCGCGCCGGCATGATCCACCAGGAGGCCGTGCGCTGGGAGTCCGCCGGCCAGGGTGACTACACCCTGGAGACCGTGGACAAGCCCACCAGGGGCACCGAGGTAACCCTGCGCCTGCGCGAGGACGAGGATGAGCTGCTCGACGGCTACCACCTGCGCTCGATCATCCGTAAGTACTCCGACCATATTAGCCTGCCCATCATCATGCCCGCCGAGGGGACCCCCGGCGAGGACGCCGCCGAGCCGGCCGAGGAGACGGTCAACCGCGCCTCGGCCCTGTGGCAGCGCTCCCGCTCCGAGGTGACCGACGAGGAATACAGCGAGTTCTACAAGCACATCGCCCACGAGTTCAGCGACCCCCTGGCCCACGTGCATAGCCGCATGGAGGGCCGCTACGAGTACACCCTACTGCTGTATATCCCCTCCCGCGCGCCCTTCGACCTGTGGAACCGCGACCGCCGCCACGGCGTCAAGCTGTACGTGCGCCGCGTCTTCATCATGGACGACGCCGAGCAGCTAATGCCCTCCTACCTGCGCTTTGTGCGCGGCGTGATTGACTCCAGCGACCTGCCCCTCAACGTGTCCCGGGAGATCCTGCAGCACAGCCGCATCATTGAGACGATCCGCACCGGGGCGACCAAGAAGGTGCTGGGCCTGCTGCAGGAACTAGCCAACGGCGAGGCGGAGAAGTACGCCACGTTCTGGAAGGAGTTCGGCGCGGTCCTGAAAGAGGGTGTCTCCGAGGACCAGTCCAACAAGGACGCCATCGCCAAGCTGCTGCGCTTCGCCTCCACCCACACGTCTACTGAGGCCCAGGAGGTGTCGCTGGACCAGTATGTAGCGCGCATGAAGGACGACCAGAACAAGATCTACTACATCACCGCCGACAGCTACACCGCCGCCAAAAACAGCCCCTTGCTAGAGATCTTCCGCAAGAAGGAGGTCGAGGTGTTGCTGCTCAGCGAACTGGTGGACAACTGGTTGGTCACCCACCTGACCGAGTACGACGGCAAGCCGCTGCAGTCGGTCAGCCGTGGCGAGGTGGATCTGGCCTCCCTGGAGGGCGACGAGGAGAAGCAGGAGCACGAGAAGGCAACCGAGGAGGCCAGGGGGTTGGTCGAGCGGATCAAGACAACCCTGGGCGAACGGGTCAAGGACGTGCGGGTGACTACCCGCCTGACCACCTCCCCAGCCTGCCTGGTCGCCGACGAGTCCGACATGGATCCCGCTTTCCTGCGGCTGCTCAAGGCAGCGGGCCAGCCGGCGCCCAAGGCAACGCCGATCCTGGAGATCAACCCCCGGCACCCGGTACTGGTCCGCCTAGACGCTGAGACCGAGGATGCACGCTTCAGCGACTGGGCGCGCATCCTGTTCGACCAGGCCGTGCTCAGCGACGGCGGCCAGCTTGAGGACCCCGCTGGCTTCGTTAGCCGCCTCAATGAGCTACTGGTCGCCCTCAGCGCCTGATCGGTTCCACACATGGCGGGGGCGTGGACGCCGCGCCCCCGCCGGCATCCGAGTAGGATCAGTCAGACGGCATGGTGTGAATCTGGCCCTATCAATGAGAAACGCGCGTGGCCCACCTAGTGGTCTGTCAATTGTCATGTGATACGTTGATGGCCTCAGGCAGAGTCTTCGGGCAACGTGTCAAAAAGGGCTTGACGAACCACTAGCCAGGCGCTGGGCCTGCTAACGGAACGTCAGCCGTCGGCGTTCAGGCGGGTCACCAGTTCGTCAATCACCGCGTCGGCCCGCTCGTGAGGCACCTGGCAGGTGCCCACGGCGTGGTGGCCGCCACCGCCATAAGCCAGCATCAGGCTGCCCACGTCGGTCTTGCTGGTGCGGTTGATGATGCTATGGCCACAGGTGATAGAGATGTTTTGGCCCCGGAAGCCCTGCACCGCCTGCAGGCTGATATTTGCCTGGGGGTACATAGTGTAGATGGTGAAGCGGTTGCCGGCGAAGATCTCCTCCTGGTCACGCAGGTCCAGCACGATCACGTTGCCCCGCTGGGTTGCCTTGGCGGCCACCATCTGGCGAAATGCGCGGTCCTGCTCCCAGTAGCGGTTGACCCGCTCTTGCACGTCGGGCAAGTCCATGATTCGGTCAATGCTCATCGTGCGGCAGTAGTCCACCAGGGCCTCGGCCAGTTGGTAGTTGCTGATGCGATAGTCATGGTAGCGGCCCAGCCCCGTTCGCGGGTCCATCAGGAAGCCCAGCAGGATCCAGCCCTCAGGGCGCTCGATATCCCCAATGGTCAGGTCGGCGCTATCGCACTTGTCCACCGCCGTCATCATCTGATCAAACGCGGCGGGGAAGCGATCGTGGCCGCCATAGTAGTCCCAGATCACGCGGGCGCAGCTTGGCGCCTCAGTATAACGGCCCTCGAACTGGAGCGCGGGACCCACCCGCTCACCTTCGCTGGAGTGGTGGTCGAACCACAGCCCGCAGCCGGGGACATAGGGCACGTTGGCCAGCACATCGTCCTTGGTCACCGCGTACTTGCCGTCCTGCATGTCTTTGGGATGCACAAAGCGATAGTGATCCACCAGGCCAATCTGCTTGAGCAGGGTCGCGCAGATCAGCCCGTCGAAGTCTGACCGTGTGAGTAGCTGCATATCCGTCACTCCTTGGTGTGCTCTGAAGGGGTTTTCCGATGGCAGTGGTCGTTGCTGTTCCAGTCTATCCTGGTCCACGGTCCTCGTCTACAAGGCGCGTCGGCGCGGCTACCTACTCTATCGGCACGGCGCGCCCGGTACCGTGGCCCCTGGGATGCGTCCATTCTCCTGGGGGACGCGTGCCCCTCCCATTCAGGGCTGGCCAGCCGTCCACCCTCCATCCACACTGAGTACGGCGCCGGTGACGAACGAACTGGCCTGGGAGGCCAGGAAGACCGCTGGGCCAACGATCTCCTCGGGGCTGGCGACGCGGCCCAGGGCGTGCAGCGCCTCCAGGGCCGGGCGCCGCTGGGGATCCTGGGCCAGCGAGGCCACCAGCGGCGTGGCCATGTAGCCGGGGGCCAGGGCATTCACCCGCACGCGGGGGGCCCACTCCCAGGCCAGGCAGCGGGTCAGGCCGATCACGCCCGCCTTGCTGGCCGAGTAGACCGCCTGGCCGCGCCCTCCCGTGAGCCCCCGCGCCGAGGCCATCAGGATCACACTGCCGCCCTCGCCGGCCAGCATGGACCGGCCCACGGCGCGGGCCGAGCGGAACATAGCGGAGAGGTTAAGATCCAGCACGCGGTCCCATTCCTCGTCGGTCAGTTCCACGGCGTCCTTACGCACGTTTATGCCCGGAATCAGCGCGGCTACATCCAGCCGCCCCCACTGCCGTGTGATCGCCTCAATGGCGCCATCCACCTGGGCTGAGTCGGTCACATCCACATCCAGTACCTGGGCGGGTTTGGTCAGCGCCGCTGCCACCGCCTCCAGGCCCAGCCGGTCGCGGTCGGCCAGGACCACCTGGGCGCCCCAGGCGTCGAAACCAAGAGCGATAGCTCGCCCCAGTCCCGAGGCCGCACCGGTAACTAGGGCCACCCGCCCCGATAGGTCGAATAGCTGCCGCGGCGGGTAGGGCCAGCCCTCCACTCGCCACTCCGCACCCCCGTCTCCATCCATGTTCGGCTATCCCCCTCATCCTGGTGTACCATGCGCCATACCTCACCGGCTTGCCTACCTCTAGTATGAGCGATCAGCCAGAGTCATGGTCGCGCGCTTGATTGCGGGCGGCGTCCGCGCTATCGTAGAAGCAACATGATCAGCAGCGCCCTCGGCCCCCAATCTACTCAGGCGGCCCCTCGTCGCGCCGCCGCGGCCGGGCGGTCCGTGGCCGCCCTGCTCGTGATGGTGGGCGCGGCAGGCTATCTGCTGCGCTACCACAACCTGGGGCTCAACCCGCTGGACGAGGGCTTTGCCCTGGTGACCGGGCTGCGCGTGCTGCACGGCCAGACGCCCTATCGCGATTTCTTCAGCCAACTCTCGCCCGCCGTGTTCTACACCCAGGCAGGGCTGTTTCGCCTGTTCGGCGTGGGTATCTTGCCGGGACGTCTGGCCATGGTCGGCGTCGGCGCGGCCATGGCCAGCCTGCTCTATCTGCTGGCCCGCCGCCTGTTGCCCCTGCCGTTAGCCCTGTTGGCCGTGGCCCTATGGCTGCCGTGGGGCATCCCAGCATGGTTTATGCCCAGCTACTCCTGGTACGCCGCGCTGGGCACACTGGGCACCCTCTACTGCATGGCCCGCTATCAGGAGACGGCGCGGTCCCCCTGGTTATGGGGCTGCGGCCTGCTATTGGGCTTGACCGCCCTGTACAAGCAGAACGCAGGGCTGTACGTGGCCGCCGCCCTGACCACCTTCCTGCTCCTGCGCCCTCTATTGCGCTGGGCCCGAAGGCGCTCAGCCGATTGTGGCACGCCCGATGGTCCCGGCCTACAGGGCGCGGGGGAGCCGGGCGTCAGGCAGTGGCTGACCATGGTGGGCGGCGCGGCCCTCGTGGTGGGGCCAGCCCTGCTGGCCTTGGGCCTGGCCGGCGCCCTGCGAGACATGTGGCGCGATACGGTGACCGTGGTGCTAACCGTGTTCCCCCGCGAGATGTCCGTGTCCTATGGCGGCGTGTGGCCGCTATGGCCCACTTCCCTGGAGGCGGGCGACCTGAACGATTGGGCGCAGCGGCTGCTCTACCTGCTGCCCGTGGTCTACCCGCTGACGGCTGTGCTGGTGGTGGGGCGCGCCCTGGCCCGTCGGGCCACGCGGCACGATGGCTACCTGGCCCTCTACGCGCTGGTAGGCGGCTTCTCCTGGCTGGAGACTTTTCCCCGCGCCGACATCTCGCACCTGCTGTTCTTCCTCTTTCTGGCCTATGCGCTGGCTGTCTACCTGGTGTGGTGGCTGGCCAGCTTGCTGCCCCGTGCGCTGAGCCGCCTGGCTATGCCGATCCGGTGGGTGGCCGCCAGCCTGCTGCTGGCCCCTCTGCTGGCCCTGGGCGTGGTGGGGGCCACCAACAATGAGAGTACTCGCCGCGACGCCACCTACCCCCTGGACGACCTGTCGCCGCGAGCGGCGGGCATTATGGTCAACGAAGGCCAGCGGCTGGGCATCGGCGGCGTCATGTCGGCGATCCATGCCTATAGCAAACCGGGGCAAGCAATCTTCATCATGCCCTGGTCGGTCGTCTTCTACTTCCTGGCCCAACGGGAGAACCCCACCCGCTACGATCTGCTGATCCCGGCCAGCCTGTTACCCGAGGATCAGCCGGAGATCATCCATAGCCTGGAACGGCGCAAGCCACCGCTGGTGCTCTATCAGACCTCGTGGGACGTCAACGACAAGACCTTTGCCGAGAACGCGCCGCTGCTAGACGGCTACGTGACCACCCATTACCGCCAAGCTGACCACGTGGATGGGGCCGACGCCTACAGCCAGTACGACGTGTGGACCCACGCCGCCCCGTAAGCCGCCGCTCCTAACCACTCACTATGCCAGCCCGATCAAGGCTGGTCAGCGGCCAACGCCTCGTTAGCAGCTCAACCATGGTAGCAGTTTATCTGCCGGAGAGGCGCCCCGGTAGGTCAGCTAGCCTGGCTCCCACACAGCATCCCTCAGAGCGGAAAAGACAGTGGTCACGCCTGCGCAAAGCCTTCGCGCCTGACCAATATGCTCACATAGCATCCCTCAGAGCGGAAAAGACAGTGGGGCGTCCATTCGGACGCCCCACACCTTACTACCAGGTCAGCGCGGCCTGGGCTCCCATCAGGGCTGCCCTACAACCCGCCCGGGCAGGTCTGCCGCTCTAGGCTAGTTTAGCGGGCGATGGCTGGCTCCGCCGCTGGCGTGGGCGCACTCAGGCCAAGGCCCTCGGCCACGCGCCGGCCGTACTCGGCGTCGGCCTGGGTGAAGTGGGAGACCATGCGCTCCTGCGTTTGGGCATTGCACTGCTTGAGCGCGTCCACCAAGTTGCTGATTAGCTCGTCGCGCTCCCACTGCTCGAAGATGCGGTAGCGCTCACCAGCCTGGGCGAAGTCGTTGGTGCGGCTGATCTTCTGGCGCACCAGGCGACCCTCGATATAGGGGGTGTGATCCTGGCCCGTCTTGGGGGCCTCAGCAAGGCCGCCCAGCCCGCTAGGCTCGTAGTTGATGTGGGGATTCTCCCCCGCCTCCACGCCGTCCACGTGGTAGGCCATCTGGCCGTCACGCTGGTTAGTGGCCACATGGGTCTTGGGGCTGTTAATCGGTAGCTGCAGGTAGTTGGGTCCAACGCGGTAGCGCTGCGTATCCGAGTAGGAGAAGGTGCGGCCCTGCAGCATCTTGTCGTCTGAGAAGTCCAGCCCATCAACAAGCACACCGGTGCCAAAAGCGGCCTGCTCCACCTCGGCGAAGTAGTTCTGGGGGTTACGGTTGAGCACCATGCGCCCGACTGGCCGCATGGGAAACTGCTCCTCGGGCCAGACCTTGGTGTCGTCCAGCGGATCGAAGTCCAGCTCGGGGTGCTCACCGTCGGACATGATCTGCACCTGCAGCTCCCACTCAGGGTAGGCCCCCCGCTCGATAGCGTCGTAGAGATCCTGGGTGGCATGGTTGAAGTTTTTAGCCTGAATCTGCTCGGCCTGCGCCTGGGTCAGGTTGGTCACGCCCTCCTTGGGCACCCAATGGTACTTGACCAGCACGCCCACGCCTTCGCGGTTGGACCACTTGTAGGTGTTCACGCCGGAGCCCTGCATATGCCGATAACTGGCTGGGATGCCCCAGGGGCTGAACAGGAAGGTGATCATGTGGGTAGCTTCGGGCGTGTGGCTGATGAAGTCAAAGATGCGCTGGGCGTCCTGGCGGTGGGTCACTGGGTCCGGCTTGAAGGCATGCACCAGGTCGGGGAACTTCATGGCGTCACGGATAAAGAACACCTTCAGGTTGTTGCCGACCAGGTCCCAGTTGCCGTCCTCGGTATACATCTTGACGGCGAAGCCACGCGGGTCGCGCAGGGTCTCGGGCGAGTGACCACCGTGGATCACGCTGGAGAAGCGCACGAACAGGGGAGTGCGCTTGCCTTTCTCCTGAAACACCTTGGCCCGTGTATAAGTGGCGATCGGCTCATCGCCCAGTGTGCCGTAGGCCTCGAAGTAACCGTGCGCGCCGGCGCCGCGGGCGTGGACGACCCGCTCGGGGATGCGTTCGCGGTCGAAGTGGCTGATTTTCTCCAGGAAGTGGTAGTTCTCCAGGGTGGTCGGCCCACGGTCGCCCACCGTGCGCAGGTTCTGGTTGTCGTAGACGGGATGCCCCTGCCGAGTGGTCAGTGTGGGCTGCTCACCAGTGCTCGCCGCGCCAAAGCCATCGTCTATCTTGCCGTTGTTTGCCGAGTCGCTCATATCCTCACGCTCCTCCCTGTGGCGCGCCTATCGCCCGGGGTAACACATCCCCAGAACCAACCGCGCCGGTGACAGGACAGCCGCATTGCACATGCTGCTATTAATAGTAGTGTAGCGCGCCAGCCACGCGCCTGCCAAACACGGCGGCGCGCTGAGCGCCGCCATGGGTGAACTGGAGGGCGATCAAGCCTGCTCGGTCAGGAGCCGCTGCGGCACGTCCTCCAGGAGATCAAGGTTGAACGGTTTGGGAACCACCACGTCGGCGCCCGCCTGCTCCATGCGAGCGCGGCCAGCCGCGATCATCAGCCCGATTGTGGTGTTCGCCAGCCCCTCCTCCTCACGGACGGCCCGGATCAGCGCGCCGCCGTCCATCAAGGGCATCATCAGGTCCGTCACGATCAGCTGGGGGTGGTGTGCGCGAGCCAACTGCAACGCCCGGCTACCGTCATAAGCGCGCAACACCTCATGACCGCCATCCTCAAGCAGCGCCGCTACAACCTCGACGATGCTCACCTCGTCGTCCGCCGTTAGTATGCGCTTGGTCACGTTCCGCCCTCACATCTGGGTCGTTCGCCTGTGCCGTCGCGCCGCCTGGCCTACTCGATAGACCAACTATCGTCGGCTCACTGGCGCGTCTAGCTCTTGCCCCGTCCCATAGAGTAGTTGGCTCTTTCAGTCTCCAGATCCTTCACCTGTTAACCCAACCTTCACACCAGTAGCGCCGGCAAGAACCATACCATCGCGAGTGCGAATCATGACACCATGTGGAGCACTGCGCTCACAGTAGTAGCCCGCATGAAGACGGGAGGCCAATCAATACGCGTAGCCGATGGTGGCGGCCACCTCCCGCGGATCAACCCGGCGGGAGGTGGGCCGCAAAACCTGATACGGCAGGGCCACGCAGCGCTGGTAGGTCACGCCCAGCGCGTCGAGCCGCCGCTGCAGCGGGGTAACACCAGCGTCGCCCACCACGAGCACATAGGCTGGTCGGGGGGCGCGGCCCACCTGCTGGAGCGTCCAGGGCAAACGATTCACCCCACCGTTAAGCGCCACATCGTTGTAGTCGGCGGCCACAAAGCGTTCTTGCGTGGCAAACATCAACGGGTAGCCGGCCCAGTGGTTCATCCACAGGTCACGCACGCCCAGGTGATCCAAGCAGTTGACCAGGGGTGTGCTGTCCATGGGCAGGCGATGCCAGTACTCCGACTGGAAGATCAGGCGCTTATCGGCCCTGGCGTACTGCAGCGCCGAGCCGCCGACCACCAGGCCAACCAGGGCCGTGGCCAGCAGGCCACGCCAGGCGGGCGCGCTGACCACCAGCACACGCTGGGTCAGCGCAGCCATAGCCAGGGGCAACAGGGCGGCCAGCGGCAGGGTGTAGCGGCCCGTCGCGTCGAAGCCGTAGGGGTTGAGCGAGGCGCCGCCAAAGCCGCTGGCGGCAAAGACGAGCGGCACGAGGGCGGCCTGAGTCAGCACGAGCAGGGGCAGGACGCGGCGTGGACGCACGGCGCGGGCGGCCAGGCACAGCGCGCCCACCGCATAGAGCGCCAGCAACGCCGCGCCCCACGGCGCCCACGAGGGGGTATAGGGCTGCCAGGCGCCGGTCAGTTCGGGCAGACAAGCCCGCACGAAATAGCCCAGTACGGCGGGGGCCTGGCGCAGCGTTTGGGCGGCATGGCCGGGCGCGCCACCGAACAGGTAGGCCAGAGTGGCCAGACCATGCCGCGCGTTGTAGACGACCAGCGGCGCGGCCCCCACCACGGCGCCCAGCATGGCCGCGATCAGGCCCCCCGTGCCCCAGCGCGGCGTCCGCGCTGCTGACCAGAGCAAAAACGGCGCGCAGGCCAGCAGGTAGTAGACGATCATGCCGCTGACCCAGAAGGCCAGACCGGCCAGCACGCCCAGGGCCAACCAGCGGCCCAGCCCGCCCTGGCGCTCCACCAGGGAGCAGGTCAGCAGGAGCAGCAGCAGGCCAAGGAAGAGCGTCTCCACAAAGCCGCCGCGCGCCTTGACCGTCCACACGGCCACATAGAGGGCCGGGCATGCCGCGCACAGCGCTGCCACCGTTGCGCTGACCCGATCGCCTAGGCGCTGGGCCAGGGCGTAGGTGACCACGACAAGACAGGCGGCGAAAGCCAGGGGAACGGCGAGCAGGGCCAGGACCGACGGCCCCCACACGGCAAAGACGGCGGCGGCCAGGTAGGCCTCCAGGCTGCCCATATAGGACTGGCCATAGAAGAACACCGGCCGCTCACCGTCGCGCAGGATGTGCAGCGCCTGCAAGCCGACCAGCGCCTCATCGCCATCCATCAGCGCCCCTGAGGTCAGGATTAGGTACAGGCGGGCACCCACGGCCAGCGCCACGATGCCCAGGACCAGCAGCCAGGGCCATGGGCGTCGTCGGGAGGGAGTGGTCAGCCGCGTGGTCAGCGCCTGACCTCCCGCCTGATCAGGCTGGTTCTCGCTCCCGATCACCCGGCCGCGCCTGGCCATCACCGGGACGCGGCTGGCAGGCGGTCATTCCCGGCCAGGTGAGGCCGGGAGGCGCGACTATTTCTTGAAATAGTCGGCGTTGACCTGGGTGAAGCGGGTCCACTCGGCGGGCACTTCATCTTCGGCAAAGATGGCATTGACCGGGCACTCCGGCTCACAGGCGCCGCAGTCAATGCACTCATCGGGGTTGATGTAGTACATATTGTCGGCCTCCGACGAGTAAATACAATCCACCGGGCAGACGGCGACGCACGAGGCGTCCTTGACGTTGATGCAGGGTTCCGCGATGACGTAGGTCATGACTATCCTTTCTCCCTCTCCCCATGTCTGTAAGGCCACGCCCCACTCGTGGAGCCGGGGCCGCTCTCGTCGTCGTTGCAGCTCCGCCTCGTCAGACACCACGGCGCCCTGGGCGCCCACTACAAGGCCCTTGCTGTAAACGGCGGCGCGCCCCTGCCCAACCAGGGAGCGACAGTCCGCCGTTCCATGCAGTACATTATACACAACCGGCGCGGGCCAACCGCTGGCCACCTGATCAGGTGAGCAGAGGCCCCGCCGACGGCGCTGGAACGCCCACTGTAGACATGATAGGGTGTACTACTACTCGCGGCGTGCCTCACGGCTGGCGGATAAGCTACTATACGGAGAGATCAGGGTCTGAAGGGGCGGGCCGCCCTCAAGACACTGATACGTACCGATTGATGGGGAGACGCGAACGACATGATAGCCCACCACGAGGCTGGGCCGGCTGGCGCCCACGGGTACGATATGACCCTGGCGCGCCGAGCCCGCGCCACCGCCGCGCGCCTGCTGCTCTTTCAGGGTGTACTGGCTGGCCAGTGCGGCCAGGCGCTGCTTGAGCTCCTGGACCTGCTGGAGAGCGACCTGGTCGGCGTCTCCGGCGCGGTGGCCGTGGCCGAGGCGTATGGCCGGTTGTTCAGGGGCCTGGCGACCGTGACTAACGCGGCGGCTGCGCCGGCGGGCCAGGACGAAGAGGTGGCGCCCAACCTGCTGCCCCCCGCTGAGCCCAACGCCTGGCGGGCCTACCTGGTGGCCCGCCTGCTGCAGGACGATAACCCGTTCACCTGGGCGGCCCAGGCAGCGGCGGCGCAAGGCGCGCAGGGCATCGCCCCCGCCTTGCGTCAGGCCGCCGTCCATGACCTGCGTCTGCTGGGCGAGTTGGCCAGCCTGGACGGCGAGGCGCTGGCCGCCGCCGTTGGCCACGTCCAGGGCGACAGCCCTCCCGGGTGGACCCACCTGCGCCAGCCGGCTCAGGCCGCCCCGATGGGCGACGGTGACACCGAGCGCTTGACCGGCCAGCTGCTGGCTAGCGCCGACTGGGCGGAGTGCGTGGACACCCTGGCCGCGTTTGTGGCCCGCCACGGCAGCGGCCCCCTGGCCGGCCACCGGGCCCTGCGCTGGACCCGCGGCGCTGGCGGGCCGGGTAGGCTGACGCCGGTGACCGCGCCCGACCCCATTACGCCCGACGACCTGATCGGCTACGACGAGCCGCGGCGTATGTTGGCCCACAATACCGAGCGCTTCCTGGCTGGTCTACCAGCCAACGACGTGCTGCTCTTTGGGGCGCGGGGCACCGGTAAGTCGTCCAGCGTTAAGTCGCTGCTGGCCGCCTACGGCGAACGCGGGCTGCGGCTGGTCGAGGTGCCCCGCGACGCGCTGCACGATCTTGGGGCTGTCTGCGCCGCGCTGCGTGGGCGACCAGGGGCCTATATCCTGTTCATAGACGACCTCTCCTTTGAAGAGCAGGAGACCGACTATAAAGGCCTCAAGGCCGTGCTGGAGGGCCAACTGGAGGCGCGACCCACCAACGTGCGCGTCTACGCCACCTCGAACCGCCGCCATCTGGTGCGTGAGCAGTTCTCGGATCGCGCGCGGCCCGGCGCGGAGACCGACGCCGAGGTGCGCCCCGGCGACACGGCGCAGGAAAAGCTCTCACTGGCCGACCGCTTTGGCCTGGTGCTGATCTTTACCGCACCCGACCAGGTGCGCTACCTGCAGATCGTGGAAGGCATCGCCCACCGCCGTGGCCTGAGCCTACCCGCCGCCGAGTTGCGCGCTCAGGCGCTGCGCTGGGCCGAGTGGCACAATGGGCGCAGTGGGCGCACGGCCCGCCAGTTTGTGGATAGCCTGGTGGGTGGGCCGCCGCTCAGGGACGGATGATCCGTCGAGCGTTCTAGGTCATGCCGGCTGGTGGGTGGGCCGCCGCTCAGGGATGGATGAGCAGGGCCAGGCCCAGGGCCAACCGCTCCTGAGCATCCTCCAGGTCGCAGCCCAGCACCTGCTGGATGCGCGCCAGGCGATAGAGCAAGCTGTTGCGGTGCAGAAAGAGCAGGGTGGCCGCACGGCTGGCATTGCCATGGCAGTCCAGGTAGACCCGCAGGGTGTTGGTCAGGTCGGCCCCTCGCGCGCGGTCGTGGGCCTCCAGCGCGCCCAGCGCCCCCTGCCGATAGGCCAGCAACCGCGCGGCCAGCTGGGGATCATCCAGCAGGTCGCGCAGCGCGTCCATGGCCCCCTGGCCAGTCTCCGTCTCACTCATGTCCTTCCGTGTGCGCTAGGTCTTGCACAACGCCCCGGAGATCCCTTCTCCCGTCCCTGGGGATTGGCGCCAGGTAGCCCGTGCCTACTACCCTGGGCGCCTGTTGATCCATCAACGGCATAGGGTCCATAGTAGCACGAGCTAGCACGGCGTAGCTCGTGCTACCCTCAGAGATGGCCCCGTCACAGTGGCGCCCCATCATGGTCTCCACTGCCGGTCGGTGGTCCCGCGTTGTCGTAGCTCTGTGGCACTGCCTCTCAGTTCCGCTGGAGGGGGCGCTATAGCCTGTGCTCCGCGCGGGACGATGTAGGCGGTTATTCGAGGCAGAGGAGTACAACTGGACAGGAGGGCCCTCCTTATTGTAGAATCGCGTCAAAAGGTGAAATAAGCTTTGGCCAACGACAGCTGTATTGCGCGCCGACTCAATAAGGAGCTTTTATTGTGGGCCTTGTTACACGCGCGGGGCAATACGTGCAACAGCCAGCAGGATATCGCGCTTTTATTCCCTCTCCACTCCCCATTGATCCGCCCTTGCGCTATGGATGCGCTGCAGGTGCTGCTTTCAGAAGCGGATCAAGCTTTAGGCCGACTGGATGGGTTGACCGAGATCGTGCCGAACGCTGACCTTTTTGTCGCGATGTATGTACGGCGCGAGGCAGTGCTCAGTTCTCAAATCGAGGGGACACAAAGGCACTGCTCGCGCAATACGGACTCTCCATGGGAGCCACACAGAACTCATCCAAAACCGAGGACTTGGACTCAGCGGGCTACGCCTGCTTAACCTGCTATTTTACTGGCCGATGATCAATATTACAACCGCGAGTAGCAAGTTAGAGGTAGCGTACGTCACGGCGAAAAAGCTGGTCACAGAGTTCCTTGAGCTTGGGCTTCTGGAGGAGATTACGGGAGGCAGACGAAACCGTCGCTATAGATACACGCCCTATCTTGATCTGTTTGCTGAGGACGACAGAGAACGTGACCGGCTCTCTACCAAGCCTGCCGAGACGCTGCCATAACGACGGGGCGACTCTAAACTGAAGCCAGTCACCGAGCTATGTGGCACAGCGCAACCGGCACCGCGGGAAATGGCGGGGCGGGGAACTCCAGAACGACTTCAACTTCAGCCGGACGACGCTCCTGGCCACGGCCCCCTTCCCCACGCCCCCACTGGTGGGGCATGAGCGGGAGCGGGAAACGCCAACACCCGGCCCATAGAGCTCAGGAGAGCGGCGGCGCTAGAAAGTGTACTGCTGGTAGGCACGCTGCTAGGACGTCCGGCGCAGGCGGCGCCACCCCACGCCAGTGGCGCCTATGCCCTCTAGCCTACGGGAGCAGGGAGCGCGGGCGGTCCTGCCGCTCGTCGCCGAGGAACACCACGTCATGGCCTCCATCTTTATGTCTCATCTCGTTTGATTGTATTGGCACATCGCACTGATTATAAAGCGCGATGCGCGGTGTCAAGGTCACGCTGCAGGCTGGCCGCGGTGGTCGGGTGACCCTGGCCCTTCACGAGTGAGCGGACAATGATGAAAAACTCGCGCTTGGTCATCGCAATCCCAGTCAGGGCCACGACCTTGCCTCCGGCGTAGTACCAGAGCAGATGCGTGGCTATCTCCCCAGCGCTAGCAGTCTGGATTTGCCCATAGCGTGCCTGCACACGCTGTTCCGCAATAGGGAGCGTGAGCGCCTGTGTGACAAGCGGAGGCGGCGTGAGGGAGGGCATAGGGTTGAGCGTGGTGACCACGCAGAAGACGCGCGGGCCGAGCGCACTTTCGCCCCGCGTCTGGTAGTAGTAGGCGACTGCGGGGACCACCGGAAGCAGGGTGGGAGCGGGAGCGACGCAGGCATTGGGGGTGAGACCAGCAGTGGCACCCGTCTCGATCCTGGCCAGGTGTAAACCGGATGGGTGGCCGGAGAGGATGATAGATGGCTGGTGGGGCAACGCGACGGCCTCGGCCACGGTAAGCAAGCAGGGCTGCGGTGGAAGAAGGTTTCGGATGATGTGAGCCGTGGCCGGCACACGCAGTTGAAACACACGGGCCGCCGCGGAGAGCGGGAGGACTACGTAGCGCATGATCCGTAGAGAAACCTCAAGTTGCGCCAGCCCATGTGTCGGGATGCGCGCGATGTCCTCCCCACGGATGACGAAGGTCCGCGCATCAATATATAGGCGCACCCTCTGATGATACTGAACCGGCTCCTTGCCTGGGGCCAGGGTGACCAACGCCGTGCTGACATCCACCACGTTGACTGCCACACCGCCCAGCATCTGAGGGGGCAACAGGCGCAGAGTCTGCGTACGGATGCGCGGCGCGGTGCGCAAGAAGGATCGGTCGAGGAGCATCGGGACCGTTTGTGCTTGCCGCTTTTCTGGAGAGCCGACTGCACAGATTGTCGGCGCCGGCGTCAGGATGGTCAGCGAGGTCGTGTGTGGATTGTACTGCTGGACTATAGCGCCGGTCCGCAAGGTGCGTTGTGCCTCACTCGCACTGCCAGTCAGCATACTGGCCTCGCGAATGGCGTGACCATGGCGATCCACCTGCGTCCAGACCTCAACATGCTGCCGGTCTACCATGACAGGCCGACCGCTGATCATCTGATAGGAGAGGCTGGTCCAGACCTGAAGGTACGAATGGTCCGAAAGAGATGGCTCTGCGTTGCCGCTTCGCTTTTACCGATCACTGCAGCGATCTGCGCGATGGTCAAGCGCGCGACGAATCGCAATACGAGGATTTCACGTGTGTCCTTGTCCAGAGCACCCACAAGGGTGCGCAGGTGGGCAAGATCCTCGTGACGCACCAACCTGGCCTCAACGCCATGCTCGGCACGTGGCTGCAAGGCTTCGGGCAGCAGGTCCCAGGCAACCATGCCGCGCCGCCGGCGGTGGAAGTCCGTGGCGGTATTCCGGGCGATGCGGAACAGCCACGCAGCGAAGGCGCCTCCCCGGCCGCGGTAGCGGGGCAGGGCATCCAGGGCTTTGAAGGAAGACCTGCTGCGTCAGGTCGGCCGCGTCGTCCTCGCCGGCTGTGCGAGCGCGCAGATAGGCGTAGACCCGGTCGAAATAGCGATGGTAAAGAAGGCCAAAAGCGGCTGGATCGTGCCGGGCCGCCTCGACAAGGGCAGTATCATCGCTCACCGGATGCACATCGCTGTCACATGGCGCCGCCGAGATGGTGTGCATCAGGCCACCCCTTTGTTCGTGTTGTCACAATCATCCATCTTTCATCAGATATTGCCAGCGCTCGGAGCACCTATAAAGACGTGACTAGGGTGGAAATCAGGCAACAGCAGCACGTGTCCGTTCGTGACAGAGGTGTGTTTTTGCGGAAGCGTCCGCGCCATCCAGCCTCTCTTTGATTTCTTCGACCACAGGCTCAAGGGTAGGCTCAAGCCGGCGGGCCAGCTTGGTCACAGGTCTCGTGGCAGGGCCGATCGGCCCTAGACAACAAGACGATAGTGGTCTAGTATAGGGGCACGCCACTAGCCAGTAGGCTTGTTGGCATGCTTGGGGGACGCCACGTCACGGCGGGGCACAAGGGTAAGGAGGTCAGGCCATGATCGCGACACACACGATTGGGATCACCAGAGACAGTGTCCACGCTGTGCTGGATATGTCCGTCGAGGAGGTGCTGGGGCGCTACGCCGGCGCCGCTTGCGTGCTGGGCCTGCATGGGATTGACATCTGCCGCACCTACCCGCTGGCCCTGAGGACGGCCGCCAGAATCGTCGGCGCTGACCCGCATAGGGTGGGCCAGGCCATCCTACAGGGCCACGCCAGCAGCTCCGGCGTCACGGTGGAGGCCAGGCTTCTTAACACGGTCTTAACGCTGTCGTAATGCGCTCTTAACATTTCTGGTCCATACTCGGGGTGTTGAGCCGCTGCGCCCTGACCTCCATCTGGGCGGCGGGCGAACAGCGGGATAGGCCTGCACAACAAGACCCCCTTGGTGTGGGTCAGAGGAATGAGGAGTCGTATGCTTTTATCACGTCGGATAGCCCTAGTGGTTCGTCAAGCCCTTTTTGACACATGGCCTGAAGCCTCTGCCTGAGGCCATCAACGTCTCAGATAACAATTGACAGACCACTAGTCCTTGGAGCAGCAATCATTGCCGGCGCCGGCAGCGCGCCGTTGAGCAGCGTCCATGTCTCGGCAGCCCGGCCGGCCGCCGCCGCGATGTGCCCCATGCCGCCAGCGGAGACGGCCATCCCGATGAACCAGCTGATCGCCTGCGCCAAGAAGGAGGGCATGGTCCACGGCTACGGCTACGACCACACCTGGGCGCATGAGATCGCGCTGTACACGGATTTCTCCAAGAAGTACGGTATCCAGTTCCAGGGCAAGGCCGAGGAGCTGTGAACCTCCGCGCAGGAGCTAGGCCATTTCCTGTCCGAGCAGGATAAACCAGTGGGCGATGTGGCCGAGGTGGGCCTGAAGTGGGGCCCGGTGGGCTCCTCCGCCGGCGCCTACGCCGTCTACCGCAACGCGCACTGGAACGCCCTGCCAGCCTACGCCAAGTCGCCTGATGGCACCTGGGCTTGCCCCTACTACGGGGCGATCGGCCTGGAGGTCAACACCGACAAGGTGAAGAACGTGCCACAGCACTGGAGCGACCTGCTGAAGCCCGAATACAAGGGCCTTGTGGCGGTAGACGATCCGCTGGGGTCCAACCAGGGCGTGCAGAGCGTGCTGGCGGTTAACTACGGGCTGGGCGGTAGCCTGGACAACATCAGCCCGGCCATCAAGTTCTTCGCCCAACTCAAGAAGAGCGGCAACTGGCTGGGCACGCGCCCGCTGCCCGGTCCCATTGCCTCCGGCGAGGCGGCCATCTCGCTACGCTGGAGCTACAACGCCCTCAGCGACACCACCCGCAAGGGCTCCCGCACATTACGGTGGTCGTGCCCACCGAGGGCACCGTGGCTGGCCCCTACTGCGAGGTGATCAACAAGCTGGCCCCGCATCCCTACGCGGCGCGGCTAGCCGTGGAGTGGCTATTCTCCGACGAGGGGCAGACCAGCTACGCCACCGGCTACGCCTTCCCGTTGGTCAAGGGGGCTAAGCTCCCGGCACCCATCGCCAAGGCGCTGCCCCCGCTGCCCAAGAAGGTAGCCGTCTACACCGACGCCAACAAGCTGGTCAAGGCCAGCACACAGCTGACCAGCCGCTGGACAAATGAGGTGCTGGGACAGTAGCGCTAGAGGCGGCTGAGAGCAGTGCGATGGACCTCCACGGCGGCACAGCCGCTAGCGCCGAGGCGGCGCCCGCATTAACGCAGGCGCCACCAGGGCAGGGCGCTCAACGCGCCCTGCCTTCCTCTGTTAACTTGCGTTCGGCTCCGGGCGGGTGGAAGGCGCGGCGGCTAGCCGTTGATTGCCTGGGCCTAGCTCCCTTTGTGCTCTTTTGCGTCATGGCCGAGCTATTGCCCATCTGGACAATCGTTCATCTGGGCCTGGTGGACGCCGGCGGTGGCCTCACCCTACGGCACTTCCAGGATGCGCTGGCCCCCGTCTATCAGCATGCATTCGTCAACAGCATCGTCATCTCCCTGGCCACCGCGGCGGCCAGTGCGCTGCTGGGGCCGCCGATGATCTACGCGGCGATGCGCCTGAGCCGCCGCGCCGCCGGGGCGATGAACGGTTTGTCGGCGGTGGCGGCCAACTTTGCCGGCGTGCCGCTGGCCTTCACCTTTATCGCCACCCTGGGCGTGCAGGGCCTATTAACCAGCTTCCTGCAGCAGCATTTTGGCCTGGATATCTACAGCGCGGGCTTCAGCCTCTACTCTACCTTCGGGCTGGGCCTGTGCTATTTCTATTTTCAGTTGCCGTTGATGATCCTACTGATTGGTCCCGCCCTGGTCGGCCTGCGCCCCGAGTGGCGACAGGCCTCGGCGACACTGGGCGCGCCGACCTGGCGCTATTGGTGGCATGTGGGCATCCCCGTGCTGGCGCCCACCGTGCTGGCCGCCGCCGCGCTGCTTTTTGCCAACGCCTTTGGGGCCTACGGGACGGCCTTCGCCCTCTCGCCCAGCATGCTCAACCTAGTCAGTGTCAAGCTGGGCTACTTCATCAATGGCGATGTAGGGGCCGACTTTGCCGCCGGCGGCGCTTTGGCCACCCTGATGATCCTGGTCATGCTGGTGTGCATCATACTCTATCAGGCGCTCAAGTCGCGGGGGCAGCGGTGGGTAGCCTAGCCGTCGCCGGACCAGCGAGGCGGCGCTCTACCCCAGCCCGGGTGGCCTACATAGTCCTGGTGGCCTTGTTCGCGGTGTACCTGATCGGCCCGCTGATCGCCACGGTGCTGTTCAGCGTCGGCGGCGGCCAGACGCCCACCCTGGATTACTACCGCACCACCCTGGCCGATGGAGACCTGCTCTCCTCGCTGGGCCACTCCCTGTTTGTCTCGGTCTGCGCCGTGGTCCTAGCCATCCTGCTATGCGTGCCCACCGTCTATTGGGTGCAGGTGCGGGCCAAATGGGCCGCCCCCTTCCTGGAGGTGCTGACCTTGCTGCCGTTCGCCACCCAGGGCGTGATCATGACCATGGGTATGTTCAACGTCTACGGGCGCCGCCCGCTGTTGCTGGTGCAGACCCCCTGGATCCTGATCCTGTCGTATACAATGATCGGTATCCCCTTTATGTACCGCGCCGTGGGCAACGGCTTCGCCGCCTTCGACGTGAAGAACCTGGAGTGGGCGGCGCGCACGCTGGGGGCCGGCTTCTGGAGCACCCTGCGCCTGGTGATGATCCCAAATGTGCTGCCTGCCCTGGTCAATGGGGCCATTCTGGCCTTCTCCACGGCGATGGCCGAGTTCCCGCTGGCCGTCTACCTGACAGGATCCTCTTATATGACGTTCCCCGTCTATATCAACTACGCCGGCGGCGACAACCCGCGGGCAGGCGCGGTCGTCTCGCTGCTCAGCTTTGTGATCACGCTGGGTTGCTCGTTGGTCGTGCTGTGGGCGGCGCGCCAGGGCCGCGACGAGGGCGCCGTGGTCGGCGCCGTCGCGCCATGACCACCACGGCGTGGCAGCCCTATCTGTCCCTGCAGGGCCTGCACAAAGCCTACGGGGGCGCGCCCGCCGTGCGCAACCTCAGCCTGGAGATCGCCCAGGGCCAGTTTGTGTCGCTGCTAGGCCCTTCGGGCTGTGGCAAATCAACCACCCTGCGCATGATCGCCGGCCTGGAGGACCCTGATGCCGGGCGCATCGTGCTGGACGGCGAGGATATCTCGCCGCTGCCCACCCAGCGACGGCGCATCGGGATGGTCTTTCAATCCTATGCGCTGTTCCCCAACATGAGCGTGGCCAACAATGTGGCCTTTGGGTTACGCATGCAGAAGGTGGCCGCCGCGGAGAGCCGCCGGCGCGTGGCCGACGTGCTGGACCTGGTGGGCCTGGGCGCGCTGGCCGCGCGCTACCCCCATCAGCTCTCCGGCGGGCAGCAGCAGCGGGTCGCCGTGGCCCGTGCCCTGGCCCCCCAGCCGCGCATCCTGCTGCTGGACGAGCCGTTGAGCGCGCTGGACGCGGTGATCCGCTCTAGCCTGCGCGATGAACTGCGCACCCTGCAGCTGCGCCTGGGTATCACCACGGTCTATGTGACCCACGATCAGGAGGAAGCGCTGGCTGTCTCCGACCGCGTGGTGGTGATGGCCAACGGGGTGATTGAGCAGGAGGGCACGCCTGAGCAGGTCTACCTGACCCCAGCGACGCGCTTTGTAGCTGGCTTTGTGGGCGCGGTGAACCGCCTGGAGGTGGTGGTGACCTCGGAGACGCCGCCCGCCGTGACCCTGGGCGAGGCGCGCGTCCCCGTAGCCAGCCTGGGCGCCTGCGTCCCCGGCGCTCCAGCCCTGCTGGCCGTGCGCTCCGAGCATGTGCGGGTCAGCCCCCTGGATAGCACGCCAGCGCCTGCACGCAACGGCGTCCTGCAGGGGGTGATCACCCTGGCCACCTTCCTGGGCCAGACAACGCGCCTGCGCGTGGAGACCGGCCCGCACAACCTGACCGTAGACGTGCCGAGCGAGCAACGCGCCCGCTTCCAGCCCGGTCAGGCTGTGGCCGTGTCGTTCGATCCACAGTATTGCGTGCTGGTGCCCTAACACGTGGCTCCTTGCCACGGCCGGGCGCGGGCCGAAAAGCAGATATAAACCCAGGGGAGGGCGGATGAACGAAATCATGCTGGTCGTGTTCGACCTGGCTGGAACGACGGTAGACGACGGCGGCATGGTGCTGGGGCGCCTGGTCACGGCGGCGCAACGCCACGATCTGCCCGGCACACCCGACGAGTTGAACGCCCTGATGGGCATGAACAAGATCGAAGTATTCCGGCTGCTGGCCCAGCGGGGCGACCCCCACGACGCCGCGGCGGTGGAGAGTAGGGCCCAGGCGGCGCTGGGCACCTTCATTGAGGAGATGCGCGCCGCCTACTCACGACGGCTGGCCCCTATCCCCGGCGCGGAGGAGACGTTTGCTTTCCTGCGCGGTCGGGGCATCAAGGTAGCCACGGACACAGGATTCGACGCGACCATCGGCGGCCTAATCATGGAGCGGCTGAACTGGCCAGGCCGGCTGATTGACCTGGCCGTCTACTCCAGCGATGTGTCGCGCGGCCGCCCCGCCCCCTATATGATCTTCCGGGCCATGGAGCGGCTAGGCGTGACCGATGTGCGCGCGGTGATGAAGGTAGGAGACTCCCCGGCTGATATGGACGAGGGCAGCAACGCCGGCTGCGGCGAGGTGGTGGGCGTGCTCAGTGGCGCGCACACGGCAACGACCCTGGGCGCGTGCCGCCACACCCGCATCATCGCCAGCGTGGCCGACCTGCCCCACCTATGGACACGACCATGAGGGGAGGACAAGGTCAATGACCGAGAGCGTTCGCGCCTACGCCCCCGGTGGGCCCGCCCACGACGACCATGATGGCCAGTGGGTCTTGCTCAACCCCGGCCCGTCCTGCACCTCACAGCGGGTGCGCCAGGCCCTACTGCGCGGCGACCTGTGCCACCGGCAGAGCGAGTTTTCGGACCTCCTGCTGGGCGTGCAGGCCAAGTTGCGCGCGGCGCTGGGCCTGCCTCCTGAGTATGGCGTGCCCCTGGTGACCGGCTCGGGCACGGCGGCCATGGAGATGGCCGTGGTCAGCGCGGTGCGGCCGGGCCGCGCCCTGCTGGTGGTCAACAACGGGGTGTATGGTGAGCGGCTGGCGGCCATCGCCCGCGCCCACGGTATCGCCACCGAGGAGGTGCGCGCCGCGTGGACGGAGCTACCGCCGCTAGATCAGATGCGGCGGGCGCTGGCCTCCCGCGACGATATTGACGCCGTGGCCGCCGTCCACCACGAGACGACCACCGGGCTGCTCAACCCCGCCGCCGAGATAGGGGCGATCGCCCGAGAGGCCGGCGTGCCCCTGATCCTGGACGCAATCAGCTCCATGTGCTGTGACCCACTGGACGCCCAGGCAGTGGGCGCCGATTTCCTGCTGGGCACGGCCAACAAAGGGCTGCACGCCCTGCCGGGCATCTCGTTCGTGGCCGTCTCGCCGCTGGGCCGCCAGCGCGTGGCCGAGGTGACGCCGCGCTCACTGTACCTACACTTGGGCAGCTATCTGGCGCCGGGGGAGCGCGGCGATGTGCCGTTCACCCCAGCCGTGCAGATCTGCTACGCGCTTGATGAAGCTCTAGATGAACTGGCCGAGCGCGGCGGGGTGGACGCGCGGGTGGCCGACTACGCGGCGCGGGCCGCGCTGGTGCGCCAGGGCTTCGCCGAACTGGGGCTACAGCAGCAGCTGCCCCAGGACACGCCCCACTCCAACGCGCTGACCGTGGTCCTGTTACCCGCCGGCCTCTCCTACACCGAGCTGTACAACCGCCTGAAGGCGCGTGGCTACATCATCTACGCCGGACAGGGCGCGCTGGCCAGCCAGGTGTTCCGCGTGGCCACCATGGGTGAACTGTCGCTGCAGACGCTACGCGGCTTCCTGGCCGCGCTTGGCCACGAACTGCCCACCTCCACCGCTCCAGTGGCCCTCGGCTAAAGACGGGGCGCCGAGGACCGCCACGCCGCATTGTGGCTATGCGCGTCACCTGGCCAAATAAAAGAACTGAGCGCCCTTACAGTGTGGCCTCCTGCTGTTCCTCCGACGAGGGAGGGTAGCCGGTGACCATGAAGACGGTGCGCTCGACGATATTGCTGACCCGGTCGCCGATCCGCTCCAGATTGTGATCCACCCACAGCAGGTAGGTGGAACGGGTGATCGTGCGTGGGTCCTCCATCATATAGGTGAGCAGGACACGCAGGTTGTCGTTGTAGTAGCCGTCTATCTCGTCGTCGGCGTCCAGGATCCGTTGGGCGGCCACGGCGTCGCGGGCTACAAAGGCGTCGAGCGCCTCGTGGAGCAGCGCGATCACCCGGTCGGCCATCGGCTCCAGGCCCACGGGAGGCTTGACCGGGTACTCCTCGGCCATACGCAGGGTCAGGTGGGCGATGCCCTCGGCGTGGTCGCCCATCCGCTCCAGGTCGGTGGCGATGCTCAACACAGCGGCGATGGTGCGCAGATCAGAGGCCAGGGGCTGCTGCGTGGCGATCAGCAGCAAGCACTCATTCTCGATTTCGTAGCGCTTGCTATCAATCTCGCTATCCGCATCAATCACCTGCTGAGCCAGCACGCCGTTGCCGACGACCAAGGCGCTCATCGCGCGGCTGAGCGCCTTGGTCACCATGCTACCCATGCCCAGGATATATTCCTCTAGCTGGCGGAGATGGTAGTGAAAGGTCTCGCGAGCCATCAATCAGGCCCTCCAGAAAGGGGTGCTGGGAGAACACGTCATAGCGACGAGCCACGACGATCTAGCACGGTCTTGTCAGCCCACTGGGGGTTACCCCGAGTATAGCAGCGGCAGGCCCTCACTGTCACGCCACTCAGCACAACTCGACAATATGACGGGCCACGGCGTAGAGCCGAGCCTGGGGCTGCCTTGTAGGCGCGGGGCGTCGTCTGAGCCGAGTGGGTGAGCAGACGCTGTGACTGGTAGAACAGGGGCGCCACTTGGCCCGCACGCACGGTGACGCTAGCACTGTACCAGCATTCTATTAAGACTATGTAATGGCTTTGTTAAGGTTGGTTTAAGACTGGTTAGATCAGCGGGCGCGCCACGGTGGGTGGGCCAGGAAGAACACGGCCGGGCCTGCTATTCGCCCGTGGCATGATCTCACTCCACGCCCGCGCGCCAGTGTCCCTTCGGACCCGCGGCCTGGCGGCAAGAGTCGCGCATGGCTCCAGCGGGGCCGGACCAGCACATCCTGCTCCTGAGCGTCGTTGACTATACTATACATGAGGAGGAGCGCGGTGATGGGCAGATGGACGACCAGGCGTCTCCGGCGCGTGCTTGCGCGGAGCGCGGCAGCCGTGGTCGCCGCGCAGTGCGTGACCATCGGCGCGCTCATCGCGGCCGACGCGCGCCGCAAACAGACCCGGCCCCAGGGCGTACCGGCGCGCGCGCACCCGGGTCCGGTGGTAGTAGGGGCGTCAGAGGTGCAACTCTACACCGACGGCGAGGCCCTCTATCACGCGATGATTGAGGCCATCCAGGGGGCGCGCGAACGCATCCTGTTCGAGACATATATCTGGAAGGACGATATGTGGGGCGCCCGCTTCAAGGAGGAGTTGGAGCAGGCTGCCGCGCGCGGTGTCGCTGTGTATATCACCATTGACGGCTTCGCCAACCTGGTAGTCCCACACCGCTTCAAACGCTTCGCCCCCGCGCCAGCGCTCCACGTGCTGGAGTACCCCCTGCTGCCCTGGCCCTGGCAACCGCTGTATCCGCGCAGCTACGCCCGCGACCATCGCAAGATCCTGGTCGTGGACGGCCAGACGGCGTTCGCCGGCGGCTACAACATCGGGGCGCTCTACGCGGCGGAGTGGCGCGACACCCACCTCCGCGTGACCGGTCCGCAGGCGTGGGAGATCGAGAACGTATTCATTGACTTCTGGAACATGTACCGGGGAGCTCGCCTGGGCCGCACCCTGCCGGAGTTGCCTAACCGCCACACGCGGAGCTGGGACCCCCGCATCGCCGTGCATCGCAATAGCCCGCCACTGCTGATGTACCCGATTCGGGCGACTTACCTTGAGGCGATTGATCGGGCACAGCGACACATTTACCTGACCCACGCGTACTTCATTCCCGACCGGGTCATCCTGCGCGGGCTGCTCGCCGCCGCCGCGCGCGGGGTAGACGTGCGCGTGCTGCTGCCCCATACGTCCAACCATGTCGTCGCCGACTGGCTGGCGCGCGGCTACTACGACGCGTGCCTGGCCGGCGGGGTCCGGCTGCTGCGCTACAACGCGATGGTCCACGCCAAGACGGCGACGGCCGACGGGGAGTGGTCCACGATTGGCACGGCCAACATGGATCGTCTGAGCATGGTCGGCAACTTCGAGGTCAATGTGGAGGTCTACGACAGGGGGCTGGCACGGCAAATGGAAGAGGTCTTCGAGGCCGACGCAGCGAGCGCTGACGAGCTGACGCTAGAGGAGTGGCGACGCCGGCCACCCTGGGCAAAGGTCGCCGAACTGATCCTCTGGCCCCTCCGTCCGTTGCTGTAGCGCCGCCGGGCGCGGCGCCCCTTTGTCATACGCGGGAGTGGCCTCCACCGGGCCATGGGGACTGGAGAGGCGCCCAGGCGCCTGTCTGCATTGCTGCCTCCTTCCGCTATGCTGGCCTATCTCTGGCGTTTTATTGAGCGATCACGCCTGCACCACGCCGGTCAGCCGGGCTACCACCAGCCCTACTCCCAGCAGGCACAGCAGCGCGCCGGCCAGCACCTCGGCCCGTTCGCCGGCCGCCACGCCCACCCGCTGGCCCAACCACAGGCCACACACGCTGAGGCAGAAGGCCTGCAGCCCAATAGCCAGCAGCGCGGGGGCCACGGGCAGGCGCAGCAGGCCAAACGAGAAGCCCACGGCCAGCTCATCCAGGCTCACGCTGAGGGCAATGCCCAGCAGAGCCAGGCCTCCCGCCGAGGCCGCGCGGGCCACCCGCGCTCCCTCACCGTCGTCATCATCGTCGGCCAGGGCCTCGCGCAAGATCCACAGCCCCGCGCCGATCACCAGGGCCGCCGCCGCATAGGCGCTCCAACCGCCCAGAGCGTGGCCCAGCGGCTGGCCCACCACCAGGCCCACGGCGGGCATCACACCCTCGGCCAGGGCAAAGGTCAGTGCGAGGCGCAGGCGGGCAGCCGAGGGGAGCGGGGCCACCCCCACCACTATGGAGAGGGCTAGCGTATCCAGGCCCAGCGACAGAAACAAGGGGATCAGGCGCGCATCCAATCCATTGCCCTCCAGAGCCTTGATGGGTTCATCACCCTAATTGTTGCCCGCGACGTCTCGCGGCAGGCAGGCAACCATCCCCTGCGGTGACCAGGCCACATTGCTGCCAGGAAGCATTTAGAAGCCGGTGCCGCACCAGGGCGGCGGGTCGGAGGCAAACAGCGCGTCGGCCCGCCGCAGGGCGCCGGGGGTCAGCTCGGTCACGCGGCCAGCGTAGGCCAGGGCGCCAAATCGCGCGCCACCCAGGTAGGCGCTCCCAAGGTCGGCCACGCCCAGGCGCAGGTCAGGCGCCCGCGTGGTCGCCTGGCAGTCCGCGCCGTGGGGGCCGGCCTCCAGCGTGTAGCAGCCGGCCAGCGCCGGCATGAATGGATCGTCCACCCGCAACGTCAGCGTATCCTGGGCCATGTAGCGGCGGGCGGTCAGGGCGGCGGGCACGTTGAGCAGGCGCAGCCACAGGAAATCGCTCTGGCGGGTCACCCGCAGGCGGCGGGGGTCGCGCAGCATCCAACGCAGTGGCTCATCCAGCGCGCTGTTGTTCGTCTGCACCGTGACCACCAGGTCCATGCTCAGGCAATACGCCCAAAGGGCGGCGTAGGCCTCCGGCGTGGCGGCGATCAGCTCGCTCACGCGCAGGCTGCCCTGGGACAGGCCATGCTCCCACTTGTTCTGGATGCGATACGAGACGTAGCCATCAGCCTGGCCGGCTGGTGAGCGGTACACGGCGAAGAACAGGGCGCTGGCCCCATCACGCCACGCCTCCAGGTCGTGCAGGCTGACCGTCCAGTAGCCCTCGCCACGGCTCAGCGCGCCCGGCTGCAGGCGGCGGGCGCGGTCGTAGATGACGGGCAGGGCGGTCACTGCCGCTTCACGCTCGATCAACTCCACCGCGCCTGGGCCGTCGGCGGCGTGGCTGAGCACAGCGTGGCGGCGGTCAATCTCCAGGGTGACGGACTGCGTAGCCATGCCGTAACCGAAGCGCCCGTAGAGCAGGCTCTCCGAGGCGGTCAGGATAGCCAGCGGCTCGCCACGCTGGCGCACATCGTCCAGTTGGCGGCGCATCAACGCGCGCAGCAGGCCACGCCGCCGGTAGGTCGGCAAGACGCCCACGAAGGTGACACCGGCGGCGGGCACGGTGGTCAGCCCGGGCAGCGTGAGGTCAAACGATATGGCCCCCGCCGTGGCCACCATGCGTTCCCCATCGAAGGCGGCCAGGCTGCGCTCCGGCTCGAAGATGGGCCTGAACAGCTCCGGCTCCTCGGCGGCTGGCTGACTGCCGAACGCCACTGAGCTGGCGCGCACGAACGCCGCGTGCTCGTTGAGTGTGACCGCTCTGATCGGATAGTCTACCATGCGCCCTCCCGCCGGCTGGCCTGTTGAGCTGGCCAGGAGCGCTCCCGGCCAGGTGGCGCCGACACCACGCTGTGTATGGTAGCATGACGCCTCGCGCCCACGGAGAGTCGACACCACGGTACCCAGACGGGACCGGAGCGCTCAGGGCGGCCCAGTGGGCGCCGTGGCGATGATCGTCGTCCCGGCGCCAGCGGCGCTGCGCATGGTTAACGTGCCCCCCGCCTCCTGGGCGCGGGCGCGCAGGTTACGCAGGCCGCGATGCTCCTGGTCCGGGTCGGCGCTGGGGTCAAAGCCCACGCCGTCGTCGACGATGCTGAGCGAGACGCCGCGCGGCTGGTAAACCAGGCGTATGGCGGCGTGGGAGGCCCGGGCGTGCCGGGCAACGTTAGATAGGGCTTCACGGGCGATGTGCAGCAGCGTGTTGGCCAGCGCGTCGGGTGCCGGATAGGGCGCGCCTTCCACCTCATAGCTGGTGATCAAACCATGCTGCTCCCGCAAGTCTCGGGCCAGCGCGGCGATGCCATCGGCCAGTGCCCGCCCTTCCAGCCGCCGCGCGCGTAGCCCGTAGATATAGGTGCGCACATCGCCGATGACGACGGAGAGCGTATCGGCCAGGCCCAGCAGGCGCTGGCGACTGGCCTCGTCGGGCAGATCGGCGGCCACATCCTCCAACTGCAGGGAGGTCGCGTAGAGGTCCTGGATGATCCCGTCGTGCAGATCGCGGCCGATGCGTTCGCGCTCGTTGGCCATCGTCAGCTCACGCACCTGGGCGTACAGGCGGGCGTTCTCAATGGCCACGCCCGCGTGGGCGGTCAGTAGCTCCACCAGGTGCTGATCCTCGTCGGAGAACTCGGGGGCGCCGATCTTGTCAGTCAGGTAGAGGTCGCCTACCACCTGGTTATGCACCCGGATAGGCACGCCTAACAAGCTGGTCATGGGTGGGTGGTGTGGTGGGAAGCCAATGCGCCGCGGGTCGCGCTGGATAGCGGGAACGCGCAGGGGCTGGCCCAGCCGAATCAGCACGCCCAGCAGGCCGTGGCCGCGCGGAAGCGCGCCGATCCGTTCGCGCTCCTCCGTGGAGAGGCCGGTTGTAATAAAGTCGCTCAGGAAGCCGTCGGCGCCCACGACGCCCAGCGCCCCGTAGCGCGCCCCAGAGATACGCGCGGCGATCTCCACGATGCGCTGCAACACCCGCTCCGACGATAGCTCGGCGGCCAGCGTCCTGGTCGCCTCATCGAGGGCCTCCAGGCGCTCCCGCACGCCCTGTTCTTGCCGCGGAGCGGCGTTGGCGATGGCGATGGCCCCTAGAGCGGCGAACGAGGCCACCGTAATGGTGTCCCACGCCAGCGCGGCGTTTGCGGTATAGAGTTGCAGAACCCCCACTAGCTGGCCTCTATCTTCCAGCGGAGCCGCGCAGACTCCGGCGGCGCGGCGTCCGCCAGTCAGCAGTGGATAATCCAGCGCGCTGGGGGCCGGGCGATCGTGCGCCAGAGAGTGGACTACCACCTGCCGCGCCGTGGCCGCCTGCCGCGCGGTCTGCAGGGCGCCCTGCAGGCCCTGGCCCTCCAGCCAGCGCTGATCCAGGCCAACCGCCACACCGGGCACGACGGCGACGAACTCGCCCGTCGCGCCGTCCGTGAGCAAGAGCAGCGCCGCATCGGCACGGGTCAGGGCGTGCGCCGTCTCCACGATCCCCTGGACCACCGCGTGGCCATCGTGGCTGCTGAAAAGCTGGGCCGCCGTACGCCACGCGGCGGCCTCGCCGGCTAGCATTGGCGACCCAAAGGTTGGGAAGGCCGTGGGCGTCTCGCTCATGGACCACACATTCGGCTTGCAGGGGGACAACACTCCCGCGCCTGTCGTATCCCAAGGATAGCGACACGCCCCGCGCCGTGTCAACGCGCGGCCAACCACTCAACCACTAGCCGGCTCAGGAGCGTCATCGGCCGTGACGCCAGCGGACCAGTACAATAGTCGGGGAGATGGCCGCATAGGCCGCCTGGTGAGCCTCTCGCCGGGAAAATCGGTGATCAGATAATGGGGGGTGAGCCTGTGGCGCTAGGCGCGTATTTGGAGACAAACCCTGAGGTTACCGAGGCGCTGGCCCATGGGAGGCCGGTGGTCGCCCTGGAGTCCACCATTATCGCCCACGGGCTACCCTATCCGGTCAACCTGGAGACGGCCCGCGCGCTGGAGGATGAGGTGCGCGCCGCCGGAGCGGTACCGGCAACTATAGCCGTGATTGAGGGCCGGTTACGCGTGGGCCTGGACGCCCCAGCGCTGGAGAGGCTGGCGGCGGGCGAGGCCGGCGGCGTGCATAAGCTGAGCCGACGCGATCTGGCTACGGCCATCGGGCTGGGCTGGACGGGGGCCACCACGGTGGCCGCCACCATGGCTATCGCCCACCTGGCGGGGGTGCGCGTCTTCGCCACCGGGGGCATCGGGGGCGTCCACCGGGGGGCCGCCGAGACCATGGATATCTCCGCCGATTTGCCAGAACTGGCCCACACGCCGGTCTGCGTGGTCTGCGCGGGGGCCAAGGCCATCCTGGACCTGCGCCTGACCCGTGAGTATCTGGAGACGTGGGGCGTCCCCGTGCTGGGCTACCAGACCGACCTCTTCCCCGCCTTCTACTGCCGCGAGAGCGACCTGCCCGTGGATGCCCGCGTGGATGACCCCATGGCGGTGGCGCGCATCGCCCACACTCGCTGGGCGCTACGGTTGGGCGGCGGCCCCCTCGTGTGCGTGCCCGCCCCCGTAAGCGCTGCCCTCTCCCGCCAGGAGACCGAGGCGGCCATCGCGGCGGCGCTGGCCGGCGCCGACCACGCCGGGGTCACCGGCAAGGCCATCACGCCCTACCTGCTGGACGTCGTGCGGGAAGCTACGGGCGGACGCAGCCTGATCGCCAATGTGGCCCTGGTGCGCCAGAATGCCCAGGTGGCCGCGCGCATCGCCGGCGCCCTATGCACGCTCGAGCAGGCCTGAGGCCGCGCGGGGCTGTATAATAAGGCGGCGCTCACGCGGCCACCGCTCCAGCACACCAGAGGTGGGCGGGGCCGAGGCGCCGAGCCAGGCCACCGCTCCAGCACGCCGGAGGACACACCGCACATGGCGCTACACACCCAGGACACCGCGCGGGCCGCCACGCTCAGGCGGCCTCAGGCGCCCCCGATGGCCCACCCCTCACCGGTAGCCGCGGCTTTGCTGCGCTGGCTGGGCCTGGCCACCACCATGGGCATGTTCCTGGTGCTGGTAATGGGCTCACTGGTCACAAACACAGGCTCGGGGAAGGGCTGCGGCAGCACCTGGCCGCTGTGCCGCGGCCAGTTCATCCCCCAGTTTGCCGTCTCTACCTTGATCGAGTGGAGCCACCGCGCCGTGACCGGGGTGGTGGGCATCCTGATCGTCGCCCTCACGGTCGGCGTGCTGGCCCTGTACAGGCAGCGGCGGGAGATCCAGATCCTGGCCCCCGCGATGATCGTGTTCCTGATTGCCCAGGCTATCCTGGGCATGATCGCCGCCGGCCACGACGAGCACCCCGCTGCCCTGGCGCTGCACTTTGGCGTGTCGCTAATCGCCTTCTCCTCTATCGCCCTGACCACGGCATTTTTATGGGAACTGGACGGCGTCGAGGAACTGCGCGACCGCGCGGCCCCACGCGGGGTGGCTGGCTTGATCTGGGGCAGCCTGGGCTTCACCTACCTGATCGTCTACCTGGGCGCGTTCGTGCGCCACGTGGGCGCAAACCTGGCCTGCGGGATCGAGTGGCCCCTGTGCAATGGCGCGCTCGTCCCGCCGCTGGACCTGTTGAACTCGCCGGTGGGCGCCCACTATGCCCACCGCCTGGCCGCCCTGATCGGCACGCTGCTCATCGTCGCCCTCACCGCCCGGGCCTACCGCGCGCGCGGGCAACGCCCTGATCTCTACCGGGGCAGCCTGGTGGCCCTGGCCCTGATCATCCTGCAGGCGCTCAGTGGGGCCATCGTGCTGTTCTCACGGATTGACCTGCTCAGCACGCTGCTGCACAGCGCCCTGGTCACGCTGCTCTTCGGCTGTCTGAGCTACCTGGCCCTGCATACCCTGCGTCGGCCCGCGTCACGCGTGGCCTACCCCAAGCACTGACCGGGCATGCGGAGATCAGCCAGCGGCGGCTACGGTGTCGCGCTGATATGCGGGCGCTGAGGGAAGAGGGCCAGGAAGTCGGCGCGCAGCGCCTTCATCTGCAGATCCGTGTAGTAGCCAGCGCGGCTGGAGTACTTGCGCATCGTGCCAGTCACCTGAAACCCGCACTTGCGGTAGCACGCCTGGGCGCGCTCGTTTGTGGAATACGTGCTCAGGTACATCACCTGCAAGTTAGTGTGGCGGAACAGGTAGCCCAGCAGTGTTGTAATCGCGGCGGACCCATAGCCTCTGCTCCACACCGAGCGTTCGCCGATGTAGATGCCCAACTCGGCCTGCCCTCGCTCCTCCACGATATTATAGTAGCTGACCATACCGACCAGCCAGCCTTGGTCGTCCAAAATAGCAAAGCTGTCGCGCCGTGGCTCACGGGTGTGCCGTGCCCGCAGCACATCGGCGCGGAAGGCGGCCAGCGACGCCGCCGTGGGGATGCTGCCGCTCCAGTACTGCAGGTCTTCGTCCAGACCCCAGCGGTAGCGCTGCTCAATCTCCTCTTCCGAGAAGCCGCACGAGACGTGACGCAACGTGACGCTTTTGCCCACGACCAGCGCGGGCGGGGCAACGCCAGGTGGGGGCAGCCGGTAGGTCTCGTTCTGTCGCACGCGGTTATTGTAGCCTCTGGTGGTCCACTGTGCAACTACACCCGGTAGCGCCAGCCAGGACCCGCCCGCGCCGGACTGGCCTGCTGATCCTGTTGCTGCTGGGCGGTTGGGCCTGCCTGTGGGGCCTGGCCTTTGGCTTGCCCCACATCTACACCCCCGATGAGCCGGCGGTGGTCGGGCGTGCCCTGGTGATGGCCCGCACTGGCGACCTCAACCCGCACTTCTTTACCTATCCGCATCTGGTCTACAACCTGCAGGCTGGGGCGTTGTGGCTAACCACCCGCGCAGCGAGGGCCTGGCCGCGGCTGATGGCTGCCTATCCGGCCCTGCGCGCCGACGGGGTCTCCTACCTGGTCGCCCGCGGCCTGAGCGTGGCCCTCGCCCTGCTAGCCCTGTCGTGCGCCTACGGGATGGGCCGCGACCTGACCGGCGCGCCGGCCACCGGCCTCATCGCCACGCTCTACCTGGCCACGATGCCCGTGGTAGTCCAGCACGCCCACTATGCCACGGTGGACCTGCCCAGCGCGGCGGCCGCCGCCCTCTGCGGCTATGCCTGCCTGCGCGCCCTGGTCCCCCCGCAGGGCCAACAGCAGGGCCAGACCCCTCCCTCCACCCAGCCTGGCCGAACGTGTGCGCCAGCGGGGGCGGCCACCGACCACAGTGGGACAGCACTGAGCAAGGGTGGCGGGTGGCTGGGCGGGCGGCGCGGCGCGCTGGCCCTGAGCGCGGTGGCCGCCGGGCTGGCGGCGGGGACTAAATACAACGCGGCCCTTGTGCTGATCTGTCCGCTGCTCACGATAGCCGTGCTGTGGGCGCGGGCCGGCCCGCGCCCCGGCGTGTGGCGCGTGGCCGCCGCCGGGTTGGCCGTAGCAGGGCTGGCCGCCGCCGCCTACCTGGTGACGACCCCCTATACCCTGCTGGATTGGCCAGACTTCCGCGCCGGGGTGCTCGGCGTGGCCCGCCACTATGGAGCAATCGGGCACCCTGGGGCCGAGGGGGCCGATAACTGGCGCTGGTACCTGGCCTACCTGGGCGGACCCGGGGTGGGGCTGCCGCTCACCGCGCTGGCGCTGGCCGGTGGCGCGTGGGGGCTGGCCCGCCGCCAGGGCGCCTACCTGGTCGCCTGCGCCTTTGTCGCCGCCTACTATCTGCTGCTGTGCGCCGGGCAGGTGCGCTTCGAGCGCAACCTGCTGCCCCTACTGCCGTTCCTGGCCGCGCTGGCCGCCGCCGCCACAACTGCGCTGTGCCGCCTTGTGGCTCACCGGGTGGGGTCCGCCGCCGGGCGGGCAGCCCTGCTGGCCTTGCTGCTGCTGACCGCTGGCCCTCCGGCGGCGGCCACAGCCCGCCAGGACATCGCTCTGACCCGGCCCTTCACCCAGGACCTTGCTCTAGCCTGGCTGGTGGGCCACCTGCCCGTCGGCGCCGGGGTAGCCGTAGAGAACTGGGAGGCTCCGCCACTGCCGCCAGGGCGCTACCGCCTTGCACGCGTCAGCGCACTGGGCCAGCACGACATAGCCTGGTACCGCCGGCGCGGCGTGGCCTACCTGGTAGCCGATAGCTGGACCGACGGCCCTTACCTGGGCGACCCGGCCCATTACGCGGCGGAGGCCGCCGGCTACCGCAGGCTCTTTGGCTGTAGCGCCGTTATCGGAACCATTCACAGCGCCAGCCAGGACGACCACCGCGGCCCCGACTATACCTTCTACCATCTGCGCCCCATGGAGCCATGTGGCGCGCGGCCAGTGGCGCGGCGGCATGGGAGCCACCGCCCCACGCCTATGCGGCGCCCGGCGCGCCCTACCTGCTATGAGACCGGGCGGTTGTCAATCTGGGCGCGCTGTAGGCGGCCGCTGTAGTCAACGTAGACGCTCTTGATCTCGCTGAACTGCTCAATGGCCGCCGTACCGGCCTCGCGATGCCCGTTGCCGGTGGCCTTGATGCCGCCGAAGGGCAGCTGGATCTCCGCGCCGATGGTGGGAGCATTGACGTAGACGATGCCCGCCTCCAGGTCACGCACCGCCCGGAAGGCGCGGTTAACGTCGGCCGTGTAGATGGACAGCGAGAGGCCGTAGCGCGTGCCGTTGGCCACGGCGATAGCCTGGTCGAAGTCCTCCACGGGGATAATACACACGGTAGGGCCAAAGATCTCCTCCTGGGCTACGCGCATCTCCGGGCGCACGCCGCCAAACACAGTCGGCGCATAGAAGTAGCCCTCAGCCAGATCGCCATCGCGCAACACCTGGCCGCCGCACAGCAGGCGGGCGCCCTCGGCCTGGCCGATCTCCGTGTAGCCGTGGACGCGGTCCAGTTGGGCGCGGTTGACCACCGGCCCCACCTGCACCTGGGGGTCCAGCCCGTCGCCCACGCGCAACGCCCTGGCCCGATCTACCAGGCGCTCGGTCACCTCGTCCAGCACGGCGCGGTGGACGATCAGGCGGCTGCTGGCCGTGCAACGCTGGCCCGAGGTGCCAAAGCCGCCCCACACCGCGCCGTCCAGGGCCAGATCCAGGTCGGCGTCGTCCATGACCACGATGGCGTTCTTGCCGCCCATCTCCAGGGAGACCCGCTTGAGGCCCTCGGCGGCCCGGATAGCCACCGCCCGGCCCACCTCGGTGGAGCCGGTGAATGAGACGGCAGCCACCCGCGGGTCGCGCAGCAGCGGCTCACCGGCATCCTCACCGTAGCCGGTAACCAGATTGAGCACCCCTGGCGGCAGGCCCGCCTGCTCGAAGATCTCGACCAGGCGGGTGGCCACCGCAGGGGTATCCTCCGCTGGCTTGAACACAACCGTGTTGCCGCAGATCAGCGCGGGCAGGCTCTTCCAGCTGGGGATGGCCAGCGGGAAGTTCCACGGCGTGATCAACCCCACCACACCGAGCGGCTGGCGCACGGTCATGCAAAACTTATCGCGCAACTCAGAGGGCACCGTCTGGCCAAACATGCGGCGCCCCTCGCCGGCGATATATTTGGCCATATCAATGCCCTCCTGCACATCCCCGCGGGCCTCGGAGAGCACCTTACCCATCTCGCGGGTCATCAGGCGGGCCAGGTCCTCCTTAGCCTCCTCCAGCAACGCGCCGGCTCGCAGCAGGATCTCGCCGCGCTCAGGCGGCGGCACAAGCCGCCAGGAGGGCAGAGCCGCCGCCGCCGCGTCCACGGCAGCCGTCACATCCGCCGTCTCTGAGCGGGCAAACGTGCCCACCACCTGGTCCCGGTGCGCCGGGTTGCGGCTCTCAAAGGTTTGCCCGCTCAGGGCAGGCTGCCAGCGCCCGCCGATATAGTTCCGTCCGTCCATCCATCTCTCACTTTCACCAGGCAGCGTCGCTCTTCGGCACAGCCCCGCATAGCCATCATCCACGGCATGCAGGCTGCGCCCCTACACACCGCTCGGTCAGCCGAACTGTCCTGGAGACTAGCCACACCATCGCGGGGGCGTGTGCTCACCTCTATGCTACAGCCAACGGGGATCGCTAGCGCTGGCTCAGAGAAGTGGCTTTGCCCAGCCTGCAGCCTGACCACAGAAAAGCAATCGTAAGGCACAGGGTCACCACAGGCCCCACGCCGGCGCACAAAGCTGTCTGACGTAGGGCGATGGGTAGCACGGGCAGGTCCCGCACACCAGACCGAGGCATAGCGCGCACTGACCCCTGGGTAAGCAGCCAGGGGCATTGACGGCAAGCCTGGCCATGCGAGGACAGCCCCACCCGGCTGGCGGAGAGAATCACGGGTTCGGCTCGACGAGGCCGTTGGACCTGCTCACATGACAGGTGCCATTTTTGGGAAGCTGTAGGTCCCCACGCCCATCTCCATATGTTGTGGTGCCTGAGACTCGCACACCACAACATATAGTGCCTAGAGGAACAGGGCACAGC
>JAABUM010000680.1_pt1 | contig 56983 bp, 52 predicted proteins | sample 5559161 | NCBI WGS metagenome assembly JAABUM01 (sample SAMN10711868, study PRJNA513369) | rock metagenome | isolation source: Antarctica rocks | place: Antarctica: Victoria Land, Siegfried Peak nord
ATTGCTCGTCGCTCAAGTCGCTGGGATAAACCACTTTGGATGCGCGTCTCATCAACTCCAGTCTGACCCAAACCCACACTACAGAGACAGGCTCTCAGGGCACACGAAGACTTCCTCGTTTTTCGGAATCGGCACAACAACTAACGCACTGCCCAACTTGACGCCATCTTCCAGAGGCGTTGGATACTTCATTCCTCTCAGTTCAGTTTCCTGTCGCGGACAAAATTCGCACCAATGATAACCTCTGTGCTGCAAAGGGCTTCGGTAACGAAGGCAAAGGTGTCTGATTTTGGCTTTTATTCCTGAGGGAACATCGCCCGTAAGAAAAGGGTGTTCCTCGGACAACCAGCCAATGTTGAGCGCCTTGGGAATCTCGTTGCTCATTTCGTAGCTGTAGGTAGACAAATCGGGAAAATACATAAGAAAAGCGCGTTGCGAACTTCGCAACGCGCTTTGATTTTAAACCGAATTGAGCGACGCTTTCCACGAAGGCCGCTTCGACTCGAACGTGGTGATCTCACCTTCGTGTTCCATCGTCAAACCGATGTCGTCGAGGCCTTTGAGCATTCGCTCGCGGCGGAATTGGTCTACGTCGAAGGTGGCCTCGAAGCCTTCGCCGCGCACGGTTTGTGATTCCAGGTCAACGGTCAATTCCATGCCGATGTTAGCTTTCAACTTATCCAGCAAGATGGCGACAGAATCCCCGCTCAGCACGACGGGCAACAAGCCGTTTTGAAAGCAGTTGTTGTAAAAAATGTCGGCGAACGAAGGCGCGATGACGCACTTGAAGCCGTATTGATCGAGCGCCCACGGCGCGTGTTCGCGGCTCGAACCGCTGCCGAAGTTGCGGTCAGCGACTAAAATCTGTGCGTTCTGCAAACGCGGGTCGTTGAGAATGAACAAGGGATCGGGCGTAACGCCATCGGCTTCGTAGCGCCAGTCGAAAAACAAAAATTCACCGAATCCGGTGCGTTCGATTCGTTTGAGAAATTGCTTGGGAATGATTTGGTCGGTATCGACGTTGGCGCGGTCAAGCGGCGCGGCGATGCCGGTTAAAACAGTGAACGGTTGCATAGATGAAAAGTTTTACCACGCGACGCGCCCGAAGAGCGCGCTCCCACCATGAAGAAGTGGCATTGCCTGACGGCTTTCCCCTCACACCGCGCGAAATGCCCGACCCGCGACCGGGCGACATCTTGCTGTTCACGCACGCCAAAGGTCTCAACCGTTTGATTCCGTGGTTCACCGGTTCGCGCTATTTTCACTGCGGCGTGTATGAAGGCGACGGGCACGTTTTGGAAGCGCGGCCCAACGGCGTGGTGCGCCGCGACCTCAAAGAATCAAGCGATGGTGAAAAGGTGTTTCGCGCCGTTCCGATGCCACAAGAGGGAGCGGAAAAAGCGATTCACTTCGCGCGCAAGCGCTTGGGCGCCACCTATGATCCTCTCGACATCGCGTTCATCATCGTGCGCCATTTGTTTCCGTTGCTACACATCCGCTACTCGAATCACGCCTCGTTCACGTGCGGCGAACTCGTGGCGCGGGCGTGGCGCGCGGGCGGCTGCGATTTGTTCCCCGACCAACAAGCCTCGGAAATTATTCCCGCCGATTTGTCGCGCTTTTTGCCACGCGATGCGCAGGATCAAACGCTCTGAGGCCGGGTATTTCGGTGGCGTCCAACCGACGGCATCCAACCGACGGTATCCAGCTTCGTCAAGCGTATAGGCGAACACAAACAGACTTGGTAACCTGCTCGCCTTGTGCGATTGGTCGCCTGCGATCGGATGATAGTGACTCTATGCCAGCGGAACATTTGGAATAGCGAGTGGTTTCACTGCTTCAATCAACTCCCGATACTCCCCAATCAAACGCGCGCGAATCGGCGCGGCGCGCTCGGCGACGCCCCGTTGAAGTCCGGCGTATTCGCGGCGCCCTTCCAAGGTTTCGATGCGAATCGGTTCAAAGCCAAACGAACTGAGGTCGTAAGGCGAGGCGCGCATATCGAGTTCGCGCGCATGCTTGGCAAGCCAAAACGTCTCGATCATCAACTGCGACGCGAGCCACGGCGCGAACTTGATCGCGTGTTTATACAAGTCCATGTTCGCGTGAATGCAGCCCGGTTGCTCGAACTGTGCGCGATTGTGGGACTTGGGATTCAGCACGTTGAGCGGAAGGGCATCAGGTGTGAAAAAACGCACGGCGTCGAAGTGCGAACAGCGCAGCGTTTGCGATTCGACAAGGGCTTCCAACTCAGGAGCGGGCAAACGCAGCGGAAGCGGATGGCGAACCGAATGGGCGCGATAAACCATCGCCCACTCGTGCAGGCCAAAGCAATCGTGGCGCGCGCTTCGGCTTTGTGTCGCTTCGAGAATCGCCAAGGTTGCGCGCGCGCCCTCCAAACGATGAAGCGGAAACTGGCTCCCATCGAGCATCGCGCCGCAAGAAGTGCGCGTCCATTCCCGGCGCTCGCAGAACTCGTAGGCGCCGCTCAGTTCGATGCCCAAACCGGGCGAAAAGCGCAGCAGATGCGAGGGTTTGAATCCGTAATAGTCGAAAAGAAAATCCCACACCGGATGCCTTTGTCCGCGCTTGCGCCGTTCGAGATGAGCCGCGACAAAGGGTTCTAACTCAGCGCGTTCGACGCGGGCGCGTTCTTGCCAATTGAGAAGGGAAATCACAGGAGTTGAAACAAAAGAGTGCGCGCACCAAGTCGTGTTCCCCAGTCAGGAAGAACATTCCAGAAGTTGAAACAAAGTCGCACGGGCACAAACGGATTTCGCTTTCGGAAAAAAAGAGAAAAGTCTCAAATCGGGCGCGCGGTAGAAAAAGAAACGAAATCTCACTATCGCACGGAGGAAGGAGAACCACGGGAGCCGAAACAAAACCGCTCTCCCATGGAAGAGCGGTTTTACAGGAAAAAGATTTACGCTTTGGTCTTGGCGCCGTTTTTGGCTTGCTTGGCGACAATTTTGGCGATTTTGGCGTCTTTGTCTTTGGCGCTCAGAGCCGCGAACGCTTGGGGACAACCGGGGCAACAAAACGCGATTTTGTAATTCTTGTAAGTTGTGGCGCCGATGGGTTTGGTGCCCAACTCTTCGCCCGATACCGGGCAATAGTTCAAGGTTTGAAGCGCGGTTTTGGCTGGCGATTGGGTGGGCGATTTCTTGGCGGGTGCGGCGGTTTTGGGCGCGGCCAAAGCCATTGTCGAAAAAAGGGCGAGGCCCGCGATGGTGGCGAGATGTTTCATCCTTTAGAGTGTGGCAAACCCAAGCGAAACGGCCTCGGCAGAATCCGCGCCCTCAACTGAACTGGTCGTGGCGCGTCACACGGAATCGTTGAATTGGCTGCGCCGCGTGCCGCCCTCGATTGCGCGCACGGTCTACGACAAAAACCCCGACTTGCCCGCGCCCGCCTCGATTGCGCTATCCAACGTCGGGCGAGAAGCGCATTCGTATCTGTTCCACATCGTTTCGCGTTACGAGGCGCTGGCTCCGGTTTCGGTGTTTTGTCAGGGACACCCCTTCGATCACGCTTTTGATTTTCACGCTTCCTTGCGCGATTTCGCCGCTCGTCCCGACGCAGTCGGCGACTTCCGCTGGCTGGGTCACATCATCGATACCGACGATGCGCGCGGGCACACGCTATTTCGCCCTTGGAGCAAAAACGAAGACGGGCGCGAACTCGATTTGAACGGCTTTCACCGCGCGCTGTTTGGAACCGAGGGGCCGCAACATTACACCTTTCGTTTGGGCGCTCAGTTCGTCGTTTCGCGCGATACGATTCGGGCGCGACCCCTTTCGTTTTGGACGCGGGCGCTGAAAATATCAGTCGATTTCCCCGACGCGGCGCACTGTTTCGAGCGAACGTGGGATCGCGTGATGGGCCGCCCCGAACCGGATGCGGCGTGGCTCGGAGGGCGCGCGACGGCGTATCTAAAACCAATCAAGCGGCTGATCGAGTAAGGAGAACGCGTGCCTCATCTAAAGCGCGAAGCGCCTCCTGCGTTCTGGAAGAGGCACTCGTTCCCCAACGCGTTCTCCATTGATTGCCTCGCAACCGGCGACTTCTGGGGCGTATTTACCGAGGTGTTCCCTCGTCGCGCGGGCGTGGAAGCGTTAAACCAAGGTTGTGCTTTCTGGCTCGCCCCGCTCATTGTGACCGATCCCTTCGCTTTTCCATCCCCGGTGCCCGAAGCGCCTGAAAGATTCGCGCACGAACTGCCGCGTGAGGAATTCGCGCGCGAGGATTCGCTCGCTGTTTTGCGCGCCGAACTCGAACATCGCCAGCGACAAATCGAAGCGATGAGCCGCGCGTCCAGCACTTTGTTCGCCCAGCGCACGCCCGAAAAGGTGGTCAAAGAAACGCTCTCGATTGCGCTTGAACTGATGGGCGCGGGTGCCGGTTCGCTGCAAATGCACGATCCTGCGCGCGATGAACTGGTGTTTCGCTTTGTCGTTGGCCCCGCCGCCGACCACTTGCAAGGCTTTTCAATGCCTGCCGATCAAGGCATCGCGGGCCGCGTTTTTCAATCAGGCACCCCGGACATTACAGGAGATGCGCGATCTTCGCGCGAGTTCAATCGAAGCGTCGATGAGCAAACCGGCTTCACCACGCAAAGCATGATCACCGTGCCCATCAAGCGGCCAGGTTCGGCTCCCGTGGGCGTGATGCAGGTGCTGAACTTTGGCGCCAATTACGACCGCTTCGACCTCGAAGTGATGGAAATCATCGCCGGTCAATCGGCTCTGGCGTTGGAAAACGCGCATCTGGAGCAAATCGCGCGCAAAGCGGCGATGGTCAACCTCATCGGCGACATCTCGCACGACATCAAAAATATGCTCACGCCGATTCAAACCGGCGTGTGGACGCTCGACCCGCTGCTGCGCCAAACGTGGCAAGCCCTCGACACCGAATGCGCGTCCATGCCGCCTCAGTTCGCCGCGCGCGTCGCCAAAGCGACAAAGATGGCGCGCGAAGAATACCAATGGATTTTGCAAAATGCCCTTGATGCCGCCGAGCGCGTTCAAATCCGCACCAAAGAAATCGCCGATGCCGTGAAAGGCGTTTCGACGCCGCCACGCTTTGTCGCGGACAACTTCAACGACGTGTGCCTTGAAGTCGTGTCCGCCTTGCGCCTGGTCGCCTACGACCGCCAAGTGGAACTCGTGCCCGACCTCGATGAAACGTTGCCCCTCATCGAGTTCGATCACAAATTGATTTACAACGCGCTTTATAATCTGGTCAACAACGCCTTGCCCGAAACGCCCGAAGGCGGCACGGTTTACATTCGCACGCGCCATCTGGGGCCGCGCGAAAGCAACTTTTCCCTTGAAGTCGCCGACACCGGGCGTGGAATGCCGCCGCACGTGCGCGAACGTTTGTTTACCGACGAAGCCATCTCAACTAAACCTGGCGGAACAGGACTTGGCACGCGCATCGTGGCGGACGTGGTGAGGCGCCATCGCGGTCACATCGCCGTGCAAAGCGAACCGGGTGTTGGTTCGACCTTCACGATTTTGCTTCCGCTCAAGCAGAAGTAAAAGAGGAAGTGGTCTTGTTGCTCACCTTCTTTGGTGGGGACATGACAGGCTATGTCCCTACCAAAGAAGGTGAACAACACAGGCTGAGAGCTATTGAGCGAGCAGCATCGAACTGCTTTCGTCCGGTTTCTTCTTGGCTTTCTACGCGTCACGGCGACTCCTGGCCCAACAAGGAGGGCAAGCGCGTTAACCTTTTTCATCCATGAATCTACAATCCGTTTTCCAGAGGCGCTTTGGCGGCGAGCCGGAGTTTTCGTTGCGCTCTCCCGGTCGCGTCAACCTCATCGGCGAACACGTGGACTACAACGACGGCTTTGTGCTCCCCATCGCCATCTCGATGCAAACCGACCTGTGCGTTCGCGCCCGCCAGGACGGGCGCGTCGAGTTGTATTCGCCGGTTTTCGATTCGCAGATGTCGTTTTCGCTCGACCACCTGGAAAAACAGGGCGCCTGGATCGACTATGCGCAGGCCGTCGCACAGGTCTTAGAGCAAGAGGGCACCGAACTGCGCGGCTTCGAGGGCGTTGTGTCCAGCGATGTGCCCCTCGCTTCGGGACTTTCGTCTTCGGCGAGTTTTGAAGTCGCGGTGGCTCTGGCGTTTTTGCGATTGGCGAACGTCGAGAAAACGCCCGCCGAAATAGCGCTTTTGTGTCAAAAAGCCGAAAACACCTTTATCGGCGTGCAGTGCGGCATCATGGATCAGATGGCGGTCGCCGCGTGCGCCAAAGACCACGCGCTTTTGCTCGATTGCCGCGATTTGAATGTGCGTCAGGTGCCGTTTGTGCTCCAAGAGCACGCCCTCGTCGTTGTCGATTCGGCGGCGCCGCGCGAGTTGGCATCTTCGGCCTACAACGAGCGCCGCGCGCAATGCGAACAGGGTTTGTCGTTGCTGCGCAAATGGTATCCCGACGCGAAAAGCTTGCGCGACATTTCGCCCGATCAACTGGCGATGCGCACAAATGAACTTCCCGAAACCATCGCCAAACGCGCGGCGCACGTCGTCGGTGAAATCGCGCGCACTCTCGAAGCCGTAAGCGCTCTCGAAGCGGGCGACATGACCAAGTTCGGGCGCAAGATGAACGAATCGCACGCCTCGCTACGCGATTTGTATGAAGTGACCAGCCTGGAACTCGACTTCCTCACCGACTGGGCGCGCAAACAACCCGGCGTGCTCGGTTCGCGCATGACGGGCGCCGGATTTGGCGGTTGCACAGTCACGCTCATCGAACGGGACAAAGCCGAAGATTTCATCAAGCGATTGAAGCACGATTATCAAGTGGCGACCGACCGACACGCGCGCGGTTGGGTGTGCGAAGCCGAAGCGGGCGCAGAAGTTTTGTAAGAGCACAGGAGAACGCGAAGCGTAAGCGAGTGCCTCGTCCAGCATGCCGAAGGCACATCCTTTTAGTGGATGGCGATGCGCGCCCTGGACGAGGCACTCGCTTACGCTTCGCGTTCTCATTCCCGTTATGCAAGACCCTCTCGACATCCTGCAATCCACTTTCGGCTTCGATTCATTCCGCGCGGGCCAACTCGAAGTCATGGACGAACTGCTCAACGGATCGGGCCGTGCGCTCGCGGTTTTTCCGACGGGCGCGGGCAAATCGCTGTGCTACCAACTGCCCGCTTTGGCGCTCGAAGGCACGACTCTGGTGGTCAGTCCCCTGCTCGCGTTGATGAAAGATCAAATTGATTTTTTGCAATCGAAAGGCGTTGCGGCGGCGCGGCTCGATTCGTCGCTGGACGCCAATCAAACGCGCGATGTCGGCGACCAACTGCGGCGCGGCGAACTGAAGCTGCTTTATGTCGCGCCCGAACGCTTCAACAACGAGCGATTTCGGGCACTACTCAAAGGCGCCAATCTGTCGCTTTTCGCCGTAGATGAGGCGCATTGCATCTCGGAATGGGGCCACAACTTCCGGCCCGATTATCTAAAGCTCGCGCGTTATGTCGAAGAATTGAACGTGCCGCGCGTGCTGGCCTTGACCGCCACGGCCACGCCCAAAGTCGCGCGTTCGATCTGCGAACGCTTTGCGATTCCCGCGACCGGTTCGGTTAATACCGGCTTTTATCGCGCGAATTTGAAGATGTTGCTTTCGCCGATTCGCGCTTGCAAACGGCGCGATTTGCTGCTCGCGCGCTTGCAAAAACGGCCCGCCGGTTCGACGGTGGTTTACGTCACGCTGCAAAAAACCGCCGAAGAAGTCGCGGGGTTTTTGTCGCAGCACGGACTCGATGCGCGCGCCTATCACGCTGGAATGGACTCCGAAGTGCGAACGCAAACCCAAGATTGGTGGATGAACTCGAACGCGCGCATCGTCGTGGCGACGATTGCTTTCGGCATGGGCATCGACAAAAGCGATGTCAGATACATCTACCACTTCAACTTGCCCAAAGGTCTGGAATCTTACGCGCAAGAAATCGGGCGCGCCGGGCGCGACAGCGCGCCTGCTACTGTTGAACTCTTCGCCTCGATTGACGATGTGGCGACCCTTGAAAACTTCGTTTACGGCGACACGCCCACGCGCGAATCGTTGCAACGGCTCATCGAATCGCTCGACAAAATGGGCGAAAAATTCGCGCTCAAAGAAAACGAACTGTCGGGGGAGTGCGACCTCCGCTCGCTCGTTTTGCGCACCGCGTTAACTTATCTCGAACTCGACGGCGTGTTGAAGCAAGGCACGCCGTTATATGCGGGCTACGAAGTCGCGCCGCTGGACTCTTGGCCCACGGTTTACGCCGCGTTTAATCCCAAAGCCGCCGAGTTTTTGAAGAAGCTGAAGGGCGTTTCCAAAATCGGCACGACGTGGACGAAAATCGACCCGGATGCCGCAAGCGCAGAACTTGGTTGCCCGCGCGAACATATTATTCGCGCCGTTACGCTGCTCGAAGACAAAGGCGTCGCGCAGGTGCGCGCCTCAGATATTCGCCATTCGTTCGAGCGTTTGGTGGGCGATTTCGATGTCGAAGCGCTCGTCGCGGGTTTGCTGGACAAATTCGCCGCGCGCGAAACGAGCGAAATCAAGCGCATCGGCGACGTGCTCCGTTTGGTCGAATGCGCCAAGTGCCAGACAAACGCCCTCGTCGGCTACTTCGGCGAAAAACGCTCCGAGCCGTGCGGTCATTGCGGATTTTGCCTCAGCCAAAAAGCCGCACTTTTGCCGCCCGAAACGCCACACGCGCCGATTGCCGATATAGTTGACCGCTACGACTTACTGGAACTGTGTCCCGCTCATCCCTTGGCGCTCGGAACTGTGCGTCAAGCCGCACGCTTTTTGTGTGGCCTCAGTTCACCCGCGTTGAGCAAAGCGCGCTTGATGAAACATCCTCTGTGCGGGAGATTGGGTGAATATCGCTTCGGTGAGGTGCTGGAATGGTGCGAGGATTTGTTTGTTAACGCTACTTAGTAGTGGCCGCGACAACTCAAGATGCGAAATTTCTCGTCGCTGACTTCATAAATCATGCGGTGTTCATCGTCAACGCGCTTTGACTAAAGACCAGCGAGTTCGTGCCTGAGCGGTTCGGGTTTGCCGATGCCGCCGAACGGATCAGCAAGCGTTTCTTCGGCCATGCGCAAAATGCGCCCGGTTTTGCGACGGTCGAGACGAACGAAATATCGCAAGTCTTCGGCCGCTTGAAGGTCAAATTCCAAGCGTCACACGCACTTCCTCCAGGCTCATCCCCCCGTCGCGTTCTTTGGCTTCGAGCAACCGGCGCCGCGCTTCCGGGTCGTTCAGCAAATACGCCGTTTCTTTTTCTGATTCGATTTCGCGCCAAAGTTCAATCGGGACAATCACGCCTGTTACGTTTCCCTGTGCGTCGGAGATGGTTTGCAGTTCGCTCGTCACAAAAAGAAGTTAAGCGCAAAACAAAAAGAAGAGCCGCGCATCGCGCGGCTCTTCTTATTTTACTTTCGGTTACTCGACAAGTTCTTCTTGCGAATGCGAATGCCTTTCGGTGTGACTTCCACTAACTCATCGTCGTTGATCCATTCCAGCGCGCGCTCCAATGTCGGAACTGATGGCGGAACGATTTTGACGGTGAGGTCGGAAGTCGAAGCGCGCATGTTCGTCAGGTGCTTTTCTTTGGTGATGTTGACGTTCATGTCCGATTCGCGCGAGTTTTCGCCGATGATCATGCCCTCATACACCTGGGTTTGCGGCTCGACGAACATCGTGCCGCGCTCTTGCAAGTTCGTCATCGCAAACGGCGTAGATTGGCCGCTTCTGTCCGCAACTAAAGCTCCGCTTTGACGCTGGGCGATGGGGCCGCCCCATTCGGCGTAGCGCGCGAACAGGGTGTTGAGCAAACCCATGCCGCGCGTTTCAGTGAGAAACTGCGAACGAAAACCGATGAGTCCGCGCGAGGGGATGTCGAATTCCAAGCGCACGCGGCCTGAGCCGTGATTGGTCATCTGCGTCATCATGCCTTTGCGACGACCCAGAGCTTCGGTCACGACGCCGACGTGTTCGGTCGGCACGTCCACGAAGACGTGTTCGACCGGCTCCATCAGCTTGCCGTCTTCGGTGTGCGTCACGACTTCGGGACGAGAAACCTGAAGTTCAAAACCCTCGCGGCGCATCTGTTCGATGATGATAGCGAGTTGCAATTCGCCGCGTCCCGATACTTTGAAAGTGTCCGGCTCGGCGGCGGGTTCAACGCGAATGGCGACGTTAGATAGAACCTCGCGCGCCAAGCGGTCGCGCAAGTGGCGGCCCGTGACGTATTTGCCGTCTTTTCCAGCGAAGGGCGACACGTTGGCTGCGAAGTTCATGGCGATGGTCGGTTCATCGACGACGAGCGGTTTAAGCGCGACGGGGTTTTCGATGTCGGCGACGGTTTCGCCGATTTGCGGGTTTTCGATGCCCGAAAATGCCACAATGTCGCCTGCGCCCGCTTCTTGGATCGGCTCGCGCTTGAGTCCTTCAAAGCCAAACAGCGAAGAGATTTTGTATTTCTTGAACTCGCCTTCCAGCGTGCAAAGCGAGACTTCGGTGTTGGCGCGAATCGTTCCGGCGATGATGCGTCCGATGACCATGCGACCCACGAAATCGTTGTAGTCGAGGTTGGAAATCATCATCTGAAGCGGCGCTTCGACATCGGCGCGCGGCGCGGGAACCGAGGCGATGATGGCGTCGAAAAGCGGCATCAAGTCGCTGGATTCATCGCTCAAATTTTTCTTGGCGATGCCGTCGCGCCCGATAGCGTAAATGACGGGAAAATCGAGTTGGTCTTCGTCGGCGTCGAGGTCGATGAAGAGGCTATAAATCTCGTCCAACACCGCTTCGGGGCGCGCATCTTGGCGGTCGATTTTGTTGACCACGATAATGGGCGTAAGTCCCGCTTCGAGGGCTTTGCCGAGCACGAATCGCGTTTGTGGCAAGCAGCCTTCGGCGGCGTCAACCAGAAGCAAACAACCGTCGGCCATCGACAAAACGCGCTCGACTTCGCCTCCGAAATCGCTGTGGCCGGGCGTGTCGATGATGTTGATTTTGATCGGGCGGCCCTGGTAGTCGAGACGAAGCGCGGCGTTTTTGGCCATGATGGTGATGCCGCGTTCTTTTTCAAGATCCATCGAGTCCATCACGCGGTCGGTGAGTTCTTGATTGGCGCGAAAGGTGTGCGCCTGCTGGAGCATGGTATCAACTAAAGTAGTTTTGCCGTGGTCAACGTGCGCGACGATGGCGATATTGCGCAAGTCTTCGCGCGTGGGCAATTGATTTTTTTCGTGGCTATTCATTTGAAAGGTAGAGCAGAAGAAGCCGTTTCCGGGCGTTTCTTCAGGGGCCGCGCTTAAACGTTTAAGGAAGTTCGCGGGTTCCGCCAGAGGAAGTTGATCGGAGGAGCATGGCTTGCCATTTTCACTAAGCCAAGACCGACGCGGCGGATGTGGCAAGCCCTCTCAATAGACGTTGTTCCGTCTTTACAACGCTTCTCAACTCCGCCAGGGGAAACACCACCTTCTTCCAAGCGTCCGTTCAACCCAGATGAAATTGCGATATTTTCCGCTTTTGGCTTTGGGACTCGCCGGATGCCAACAGGCGACAACCGCGCCTGCGGTGGCTCAGACTGGCCCAAGTCCAACTCCCACCAAGCCAACCGCACTCGATACGTTTTTGCAACGCCCTGAACCCGCCTTTAAGTGGAGCGACGTTTCAGCTCAGTTCGCAGGCGATGGGTTCGCCAACTTGCGACTCGTTTCTCAGACGTGGCAGGGACACGATTGGTCGCACCGTTTGCAAATCTTCAAGCCACAACACGTCGATTTCCCTGATGCCGCTGTGATCAACATTTCGTATGGGAGTGGCTCGTTTCCTGAATCGATTTTGGGGCAGGGCTTGGCCGATATTTCCGGCGCCTACACGGTGAACGCCTTCAACGTGCCCAACCAGCCGCTTTACGACCGCGAGGAAGATGCGCTCGTCGCTTACTCTTTCCAGAAATTCCTGGAAACGGGCGATGCCAGTTGGCCGCTGCTTTTGCCGATGACCAAATCGGTTGTCAAAGCGATGGACGCGGTTCAGCAATGGTCGAAGAAAACCACGGGCCGCGAAATCAAACGCTTCATCGTGGCGGGCGCGAGCAAACGCGGTTGGACAGCCTATCTCGCGGCGGCTGGAGACAAGCGCGTCGTCGGCGCTGTGCCTATTGTGTATGACAACTTGAACATTCCCGCGCAAATCAAACATCAACACGAGGTTTGGGGACAGACATCGCAACTCGCCGTCGCGTTTTCCAACCTGGGTTTGATGGACGAAGGCGCGACCGGTTCGACGCGCGGCAAAGAGTTGTTGGAAGCGGTCGATCCCTATGCGTATCTCAGCCGCTTAACGATGCCGATTTTCTCCATCAACGCGACCAACGACGGTTATTGGCCCCACGACGCGCAAACGGTTTACCGCGACGAACTCGGTAAACAAACCTCGCTTTCGACCTATTACGCGCCGAACTCGACGCACTTTTTGGGACACGAGATCATCGCCCTCGCACAGTCGTCGGCGGTCTGGTCGCGCCTCGTGCTCGGCGGCGCCAAGATCCCGACTGTGGGTCTCAAGCGCGAGAGAAACACGTTTCGCGCGCCGACTTCGGATGGCGCGGCGGGCGTGACGCTATGGCTTGCGCGAAACGGCGCCAAGGATTTTCGGCACGCGCACTGGGTTTCGATGCCGATGAAGAAAACCCAAAACGGCTGGGAAGCGGCGGTTGCTGATGCGAAGTTGCAACCCTTTGGCGCGGCGTTCGCGCAAGCGCAGTGGAGAGAAACGGGCACCGATTCACCGCTCGTTTTAGCTTCACCTCTGTGGACGAACAGCGCGGAAGTGCTCATGGCGAGGGCGTTTTGATGGGGCGAATCAAGAGATTTCTGGTTGAGCTTCGAAAGGGTGAACCGTGTGTTGGCCTTCTGGCTGTTCCAATTCCACAACGGGTGCAACCTCAACCGAACAGCCTGCGGGCCAACACACGGTTCGCGTGGACCTTGGGTTTGCTGCCCTTAACCGCTCCGGCTTTGGCTGCTTCTGCAACCACGCCCAACCCGAAAATCCCGCTTCGCCAGTTCCTCGCGCATAAAACGCCGCTGGGCATTCAAAACCAGAGTGCGATGCAGTTCTCCTTTTCCAGCGGCAACTGGCATGGCATCGACTGGACGAATCGCGTGCGCGTGTTTGAGCCGCGCCGCAATTTGTTTCCGGGCACGGCGACGCTGCTCTTCCTGATGGAGCCGTTCGTGTGGGACGGGGTGGGCGGGCAGATCGCGGCGGACGCGACGGGCACGACGTTCGTGATGGTGTATGACGTGCCCAACCAGCCGCTTTTTGGGCGCCGCGAAGACGGCTTACTCGGCTACTCAGTGCAACGGATGGCGCAAACCGGCGATGCGACCTGGTCGCTGGCCTTTCCGATGACGCGCTCAACCGTGCGCTCGATGGACGCCGTTCAAGGGTGGGGACGGTCACACGGAACGTCCATTAACAAGTTCGTGCTCATTGGTTTCTCCAAACGGGGCTTGTCGGCGTGGCTGGCGGCTCCCGATCCGCGCGTGCGGGCGCTGGTTTCGCTGGGTTATAACAACCTCAATCTGGCGGGACAAGCGCAGTTACAAGGGCGCAACTGGGGCGCGTTATCCACGCACTGGACGCAGATGCTCGGCACAAAATATGAGCGGCAACTCGAAACTCCTGCGGGACAGGCTTTGACTCGAACGTGGGATCCGTATTCGTTTCGAGATGAAATCACGATTCCTAAGCTGTTGGTGGATGCGACGAACAACGATTACTGGTCGCTCGACTCGCCCTCGCAGTTCGCAGATGGGCTAAAGGGGCAGACGAACTGGTTGTATTTCGCCAATTCCGGTCACTACATGGAGCGGTCGGCGTTGCCGTTGGTGCAAACAAGCGCTGCGTGGATCCAGCGCACGCTTCGAGGCCAAAACCTGCCAAACCCGGAATTGTCGCTGACGAAAATGCGCTTCGACTTGCGCGCGCCCGGCGCTTCTGGTGCGACGCTATTCACCGCGACCAGCCCAAACCGCGATTTCCGGCGCGCGCGTTGGTCGCAAGCTCCTCTTCAGCCGTCAGGTTCGAGTTGGAGCGCGCCGCGTCCAACGGTTTCACCGAACGCCCGTTTTCTGGCGGTCTTCGGCTCGGCCAATTACCCAGCGAAAAATGGAGCGGGCGCGATGCAACTCTCATCACGCGTAACGATTGTGCCGCTGCGATAGGGCCGCTGCGATAGGGCCGCTGCGATAGGGCCGCTGCGATAGGGCCGCTGCGATAGGGCCGCTGCGATAGGGCCGCTGCGATAGGGCCGCACTAAACACAGAGCAACAGGAGAGACACAGAGAGATTTTTGAGAGGATGAACACCCAGGATAGGGATAAGCACAGTCCATAAGTCATCTGTGTCTTTTATGTTGCTCTGTGCTCTTCGTATTTAATGAAGTTTTAAACCTGCTGATCTGCATCGGCTTCGAGCGTGTTTTTAACTTCGCTTTCCACCAAAACCAGCGTCAGGGCGCCGACGAGAAAAGCGAACAGGGCGAAAGGCCAGCCGGTCGAAAGCCACAATTGTGGGCCGGGGCCACGCGCCGCAGAAGAGGGATCGGTGGCCAGTGACAGCGCGACGAGCGGGTTGGTCACGGCCAGAAACCCGACGCTCTCGGTGTGGCTGTCCAGAAGCAGCAACAGCGAGCCGAACATCCAGCCCAGGGACAAAAGCGTGGCCGCACTTGTGGCACTTCCCGCTTTTTTGGCGCGCGTGCCGATGAGCATCGCTATGGTGGTTTGCAGCCACAACGCACCCAGCCAAATGACGATTCCGGCCAGCAGTTGAAAGGGTTGCACCTGCATCCTTGCCGCGCGCACCGTCCACGCCCCGCGCCAATCGACGCTCAGGAGCAAGAGCGGCCAAACCGGAAAAGACAGCGCAACCGAAGTGCAAAGCGAGGCGATCAGTTTGCCGCGCACGATTTGCGCGGGATTGAGCAGCGACAATCGCAGCGCGTCCCACGTCCCGTTTTCTCGTTCGCGCGACAAAGCCGACGCGCCCGATGAGATGGAGCCAAGCAGCGATAGGGAAATTCCGGCCCATGCCACGCCCCAGAAAATCGTCGGACGACTGGGCGCATCAACCAGTGACTGGCGCACAAGCAACACATAAGCGCCAGCGACAAGAACGCCGAGCACAATTTCCGAGATGAGAACGGGCAACGGTGGCTGACGCAAACGGAACTTGCCGCGCACTTCGCGCCCCAACACCGGATTGCGCGGCGCAAAATGCCCGACGAGCGGCAGTTCGAGTCGGGCCAAAGCGCCACTCACACCGCCGCGACCGCTGCGTTTGGGCGACAACAGCGGCAAATCGGGCAGAGGTTTTTTCAGACCGCGCGCGGCCAGCCACCACAACAACGCGCTTCCGAGCAACAAAAACGCCGCGCAAAAGGGCCATTTGGCCTGGTAAGGCGAAGGAAAAATCAGGTCGAGACCCGCCAGAATCGGGTTGGTGCGCCCGAACCAGACAACATAAGACGGTGCACTTGTTCCAACTCCAAAACGGCCCGCCAAAGCTGCTTCGCCCGCAAACAGCGCGCTCCCGAACGAACCGAGAAGCCACACAAGCGCAAGTCCAAGCGCTGAGCGGCCCGCACCCGATGCGCGCCGCGAGTGGGCCGAACACGCCGTTCCTAAAAACGCGCCCCACGTCAAACAACCGAGCACAAGCGCCAAAACTCCCCACAAACCGGCGGGCGCACTTTTGCTCAGCAGCAAAACAATCAACTCGATGGGACAAAGCGCGAGCAAGGCCAGCGCGATGAAGCCTGCGCCCGCCGCGCCTTTTTCAAAAGCTACGCGCGCAGGAGCAAGAGGCGAGAGAAGCAGTTCGTCGCCCACGCCGATTTCGCGTTCGCGCGCGATCAGCGGCGCACATTCGAGCGGCGCCAGCAAACACACGCCCAGGATCTGCATCCACACGAGTTGCAACAGAGTCGATTGCGCGCGCACGGCGAGAAGAGCCTCATCGCCCGCGCCGGAAGCGAGGTCTCGCCAGCAAATCCACGCCGCGCCCGCCACCAGTGCGCCCAGCAACACGAACGAGCGAGGGCGCCGGAAACGCGAGCGCCATTCGCGCTTGATAATAGGGCAATCGAAACCGAGCGGCATTGTCCTTCAGTTTGAGGTTCTGGTCGCGTCTTTTAGCGGGCGCCTTTCAAAGCCCTTCCTTTTGGTTTGAAATCTCATGGAATATGCCAAGCGAGCGACGAGCGTTCAAAGACAGTTCGAGAAAGTGAAAGATAAATCGCAGGAGGGCGGTCGCCCCGCTGTGTGAGCCAATGTGAGCCAAGTGGGGCTTGCGCCCTCTTCCAAGTGGATGCTTCCCCTCGTTGCCGCAACCAGAATTCAACTTTTCCAAACTGACTTTGAAAATGGAAGCCGCACGCTCATGCTCCGGGCGACAAAGGTGGATTGCAGGGTGCTTTAGTCCCGCTGTTTTTGCAATCGCCGCGTTACCAGCCACAAAAGCAGCGCGATGCTCAGGGCGCACAAGAGCGTGTGACACAGCGACAAAAGCGCGATGTCGTTGTCGTCTAAAACGAGCGCCTCATCCGAAGCGCGCCCATTGCTGGCTTGGCCAATCGCTACAAGCGGGAAAAACGGATTCCAAGCGCGCGTGAAGGCGGCTAAGCGAAAGGATTGCCGCCGTTTGAGTTTCAACCACTCAGCGTAGCGCTTGAGTTCGCTCTGGCTGTCGGGCGTAAGAGTTGGCACCACGAACGGCGGCGCGGGCGGTGCTCCCGGCGGCGAAAGAGGAGCAACTGCCCGTGGACGGATCGTTTTCGTATAGCGAAGAGAGAGAATGCGTCCCGTTTCTTGCTCATACAGCGCGCGATAGGAAGGCTCGGTGGTCGTGGTGGAATAACCGTATAAAGGGTCATACGACCTTCCAAAAGCATCGGCTGGCACGCCCACAAGTGACAAGGCGATGCGATTGCTCGCCTCAGCGACTTCCCACGCAGCTGGCACGGCGACAAGCAGCGCGAGCAGCAAACCCAAAGTCCAGCACGTCGCGCTCGTTGTGCTTCTGGCGCGCAGCGATACCCAAGTCGCCAGCGCCGACACAAAAGCAATCGAAGACGCCACCACCAAAGCGCCGCCAAACAAAACGCGAAAAGGCGCGCCATTCCAACTGCCGATGGGCAAAAACAAAAACAGCAGCCCCCACAGCGGCGAACTCAGCAGGGCGAAGGCAATCAGCGGCGAGGCCCACTTGGTGCGCGCGATTTGGCCATCGGGCAACAGCGACAAACGCACGCCTTCCCACGTGCCGGATTCGCGTTCGCGCGCAAATCCCGACGCCGCGAACGTGCCCACCAAAACCACGCCTAACACCCACTGCGCCCACAAAACAAAAGGCGCGGCCCCGCGTCGCCCGACAGGATCGAACACCAGGGTGCCCGCCATCAACCATGCGCTTACGCCCGCCAAAAACACGGCAGTTCGCCCCACCCACACCAAAGCCGACGCGCGGCGCAAGCGAAACCTGCCTTTGACTTCGCGGTTGAGCAACGGATTTTTGAAATGAATCCACTTGTCAAAAGGCAAATCAGCGAGCAGTGCGCCTTCGACACCAGCTCCGGCTCGCGTTCGCCCTCCGGCTCGCGTTCGCCCTCCGGCTCGCGTTCGCCGAGCTTGCACACGCGCTTCGCGGCGCCGTTTCCACCGTTCAACGAGCGTGTTGCGTCCAGCCCAACCCGAAGGCGCAAACGCCCGCGTGACATCAAAGGAGGCTTTGAAGAGTCCAAGCGCGCCCACGCAAGTCCAGCCGAGCAGCGCCAGGGGCAAAACCTGAAGCGCCGTCCAGTAGTGGAACGTGATGGGCGCGGCGGGCATAAAGCGAGGCGCGCCCACAACAGTGCCAGTAACGACAGCAGAAACGGGAACAGGAACATAAACGTTCGGATACCACGTCGGCGAACGGAGCGTGAGCGGATCGAGCAACTGCGCCGCGAGCGCCAGGGGATGCGAGTAGAACAACACGGCGCACACGGGCAACGTTTGCGGCCCCAATCCCAGAAATCCCCACTGCGACGAGCCTCCGCTCAGGGCCAATCCTGCCGCCACCGACCAGAGAAAAAGCAGCGACACCACGCCAAACAACGCGCCCGAAGGCCGCGCCGCCTGCGACGAGATCATCAGGCCCAGCCCGACGCCAACCGTTGCCGTTGCGCCCGCCAAAAGCCACGCGCGCGCGATGTCGACAACCGACACCGAGCCAAAGGAAAACGCCACGAAGTCGATTGGCAACGTCACCAGTTGCAACGCGCCCAAAAACACTAGCGCCGAAAGCGCCCGCGCCACGACCTGCGAGCGCGAACTCATATGCGACAATTGCAAGCTTTCGAGCAATCCGCGCTCGCGTTCGCGCACAACACCCGTCGCCGTCAGGAGCGGCGCCAAGACGAACAAAATGGCGATGTTGCCCAATGTCAGCGTTTGGAACAGCGCGTGCCCAGCCCGCGCCGCGCGCGTGGCGAGCGACTCGGGGATGAGCGGAACAGAAGCGCCAGTGATGGGGCTGATCATGTAAGTCACGATGGCCCCCGATGGCGTGGACATCTGGTAAGTCGCAGGCTCAAAGGACAGCGCGTTTTGATACGACCAATACGCCGCGCCGCTCAGCAAAAGCGCCAGAAACAGCAGCAAAGCGTGGGAACGCCAGTCGCGCCAACGGGCCAAAAACTCGCGCCGGAAAATCGGGTTCATCGGTGCGGCCCAGTTTCTCCCTCGCAAGCCAAACGCACAACACAAATTCGGTGGATTGTCACCCGGTTGCAAGCGGACACGGACTGCCACTTTTCAAACCGACTCGAAAAAACCGCGTGAACGCACAACGGAAGTTCGGCGGATTGTCACTCCATTGCAAGCGAGGGCGGATGTTCACCGTCCTTGGCCACGCCTTGCAAAACGCCTGTCACACTGAGGCGCCGCCCGGCGTCCTCTGATTCATGTTTAAATCCGCCTTTCTTTTCACCCTGCTCGCCTGCGCTCCGGTTGTGGCTCAGACCCGTCCTGGCGCAAAGCGTCCCACATCGACCGGCCAATTCACCTACTCGGCGCCCAAAATCATCGGGCGCGCCAATGGCATCCGGCTCGAAGGCACAGCGGATAAGCCGGCGCGCATCATCTCGCCTCAACTGTCGGTGGTGGCGCCTGTTATCGCCTTCGACCTGGCTGGCAACACCGTGTCGCAAGTGCGCGCTTCGGGCGGCGTGTCGCTCAAAGTCAACGCCGCTGGAAAAGGAAGCGCGCCCCAAACACACATCGAATCGAGGTCGCAAAGCGCGGTTTTAACTGCCGGAGCCACGCGCACGCTGCGGCTTGAAGGCAACTTGAGCGGCTTTTATCAAGTCGGCAACGGCCCCAAAAGCACGCTGTCGGGCGAAGTGGCGAGTTTGCAATTTGGCGCAGGTGACTTCACAGCCGACTTGCAAAACCCAAACATCACGATTCCCGCCGAAACGCTTTCGCCGAATCGCCCCGATGCGCTGGGCGAACTGCGCGTTTCGGCCCAACGCGGCCAGATTTCCCAAAGCGGGGCAGCAGCGACTTTTTCGGGCCAGGCCCGCGCGGTTTCTTCGGGCGGAGGCGCGCCCTTTGACCTGAGCGCGAGCAGTTTCATCGTGTCGCGCGCCCCTGATGGCACGCTTTCCACGTTGCGGGCGCAGGGAAAAACAACCGTCAAATACGAATTGCCGCCCGACCCGAACGCGGCTCAAACCGTGGCAACGGGCACCAATTCCATCGGCAAACCAACGCACGTCGAAGTGACAGCGGACGGCGCGATTTTCGACCGCACGACTTCCAAAGCGACCTTTTCCGGCAACGTGCGCGGTTTTTACCGCTTGCAAAGCGCGTCGGGCAACCGCGATTTCCCGTTTTCGGGCGACCGCGCCGTGATCTCGTTCGATCCTAAAGCCGCGTCCCCGCAAGGCGGTTTGAACGTCGAAATCACCGGAGGCCCGGTTTCAATCGACGCGCCCGCGTTTGAGTTTTAGAAGGCGCGGGTTTTGTCCTCGCCCGGCTTCGCGGTGCTCAGCCACCCGCCCAGGGAGTGGAGAGAGATTTTATTTAGCGGGCTTGACCGAGTTGCTGCCGTGCTCGTTATTTCCAGTCCACACCCTCTCCACTCCCTGGGCGGGTGGCTGAGCACCGCGAAGCCGGGCGAGGACAAAACCCGCGCCTTCTAAAACTACTTCCTCCTTGAAAGTTGGCTCGGCAAAAATTGCGCTTCCACTCCGAAATCAACCCTTGACACTCCCACATCATGCCCCAACTCGAAGGCCCATCCCAAATCACAGCCGTTAACCTGGTCAAAAAATACGGCGACCGCATCGTGGTCGACAACGTCTCGCTCGAAGTCAATCGCGGCGAAGTCGTTGGCTTGCTTGGCCCCAACGGGGCGGGCAAAACGACCTCGTTCTACATGATCATGGGTTTGATTAAGCCCGATAAGGGGCGCGTGTCGCTGGGCGAAACCGATGTCACGCGCTGGGCGATGCACTCGCGCGCCCGCGCCGGAATCGGTTATCTCGCGCAAGACGCGTCGGTATTTCGCAAGCTGAGCGTTGAAGAAAACATCATGGCGATTTTGCAATTGATGCCGATTTCCAAAGAAACGCGCCGCTCGCGCTGCCAGGAACTGCTCGAACAATTCGACCTCGCGCCGCGCCGCAAAGCTCTCGGCATGGCGCTGTCGGGCGGAGAGCGCAGACGAACCGAAATCGCGCGCGTTCTGGCGACCGACCCGCAGTTCATCCTGCTCGATGAACCTTTCACCGGCATCGATCCGATTCAAAAAGAAGAAATTCAACTCATCGTGCGCAACCTGACCAAGCTTGGAATCGGCGTCTTGATCACCGATCACGACGCGCCCAGCACCTTGCAAATCATTGATCGCGGCCTGATTCTGTTCAACGGGCGCATCGAGTTTTCCGGCTCGCCCGCCGAACTGCTGAGCAACGAACGGGCGCGCGAAGTTTATTTTGGTGAAAAAATTGGCCGCTCCGTCTAACACTCCTTCTCCCGCCGCACCGATAGCCAATTTTGGAAACGCGCCGATCAAGACCCGGCGCTACGGCTGGCCCATCGCCGATGGCTTTTTGGGTTCGCAGGTTCTGGCCGGTTTCTGGCGCGGGCTGACGTGGTTCGTCGGTCTGTTTCTGGCGTTCGTCATCGTGTCGGGCGCGCAAAAAGTGGCGCAGCAAAAGATGTCGATGTCGCTGGTGTTCCTGTTCATCCTCTTGCAACTGCCGCGCATCATCGTCTTTACCATTCCCGCGTCGCTGCTTTTTGGCACCGTTTCGACGTTCACCGAAATGTCTGGGCGAGGCGAAGTCACGGCTTTAGCGGCGGGGGGCATGAGCCTGCGCCGGATGCTGCGCGCGCCGTTCGTGATGGCGGTTGTTTTGGCGATTTTGGGTTTCTGGATGCAAGAAACCATCGTTCCCGAATGCGAACTGCGGCGCGGTCAGTTGGGCATTTCGGCTCTCAAAAGCGCCCGCGCGTCCGACCTGTTCCCGCGCATCGACAAAGATTTTGAAGGCAACGTCAAACAAGAAATTCGGGCGACCGGCTTCGATTTACAAAAAATCGAACTGACGCGCCCTTACATCTGGCTCAACCGGCCCGACGGCTCTTCGGTTCAAATCACGGCGCAGAGCGCGCACTGGGACGAACCCCAAAAAGCGTGGGTGTTTGTTCAAGGAACAACGCGCACGCTTCCCTCGCTGTCCAATCCCAAAAGCGGTTTTGCGGCGCTTCCCATCACGGCGCAGTTCACAAAGCAAACGTTTCCCGACCTCACGCTCGACCCGCGCAAACTCGGCCAAACCACGCGCAACGCCCAAGACGCATTCGATGCTCACACCTACGAAATGGTGTCTCTCAAGGAATTGTGGGCCTACCGAATCCAACTCGCCGCAAGGTTGCGCGAAACGCAGGTCGCGCCAACTCCCGACCCAAAACAAGTCAAGTTTTTGAAAGGCGAAGTGCGCGCCGCAACTTTTGGCATTCACGACAAATTGTCGGTGCCTTTGCTCATCATGGCGATGATTTTGGTCGGCGCGCCACTCGGCGTTCGCCCGCAACGAACGGCCTCGTCGGGTCTGGCGTTGGGCTTGTCGCTCATGGTTTTGCTGGGCTACTACATCGTGTGGACGCTGGTTTCAACGTGGGGCAAAGGCGGTGGGCAACAACCCATCGTTGCGGCTTATTTGCCGTGCGCCATTTTGTTTGCTCTTGGATTGTTTTTAACTTGGAAGAAGAACTAACGCGAGCGTTCAAACTTTCCACTCGTCTTTTAGAACATGCTCACTCCCCTCGCGCTTTTTCTGGGCCTGCTCGTGGCAACGGCCTTCATTGCCCACTGGTCGGACAACCTCGGCAAAAAACTCGGCAAAAAGCGCGTTTCCGTGTTCGGTTTGCGCCCGCGCACTTCGGCGACTTTGCTCACCGTCGTTTCGAGTTGGGCGATCATGGGTTTCACGCTCGTGGCGCTTTTGTTGGCGGTGGCGCCGCTTCGTCAGGCGCTGTTTCGCTACGACGAGGAGCGCTCCCGATTTTCGGGTGAAAAGTCGCGCTTTGATACCGAGCAGAACCGTTTCAACGGCGAACGGGCGCGCTTCGAAAGCGAACGGGTGCACTTCATCGAAGAACAACACACTTCGCAGCAACGCTTGAGCGCGTCCCAAGGGCAGCAACAAAAAGCCGAATCGCAAACGCACCTCGCCAAAGCGCAAACGCGAGTGGCCAGAGTGCAAGCCGTGAGTTTGCAAAACGAGGCCCGCAAATATCAGAGCGAAGCGCGCGTATCCCAAAGCGAGGCCGACAAAGCGCGCCGGGATTTTAAGGTCGCGCGGAACGGCGAACAAAATGCGCGTGCGCTGGCGCAAGCGGCAAAGCAACAACGGCAAGAAGCCATCGCTGATTTAACGAGCGTCAAAACCCAACTTAACTCGTCGACTTCGCAACTCAGCCAAGCCGAACGCAACGTCGAACGGACAGGTTTCAACCTCAAGCAAAAACAAGCGCAACTCAAACAGGCGGAAGCGCGAACAAAACAAGCGCAAGCGCAAAGGGAACAAGCCGAACGCAATCGACTGCGAGCGGAACGAGGGGCATTACGGGCAAATCAAGCCGCTTCTCGCGCCGCGCAAGCTGCTTTTCGTGTGGGCAAACAAATCCTCGCATTAACCAATCAGAAACAGGCGCTTGAACACAGCAACCACGAAGCCCAGCAGGTGGCGCTTCGTTACGGTCAACTCGCGGACAATCTGGCAGTGGTGGCCACAAGCGCCATTAGCCTGCGCGTGGAGCAAACGCTTGCGGAGCGCCGCATCGACACCAACTCGTCCCCTACGCAAATCGCAAATGAACTGCGATTTCTCGTGGATGCGTCGCAAAACGCGGTGCAACAATTCGTGCCAGGTGCCAAAGTCGTCGCTCGTGCCTTTGACAGCGACCCTAAAACCGGGGAAGCCATAGAACTGAGCCAACAGCAAACGCTGGAACGTTATGCGCGCCTGCTTTTTGAAACCAGACAATCGTTCTCAGTGCGTCTGGTTTCGGCTCTCAACTACCCCAGAGATGCCAGCCAGGTTCTCGCTCGTTTTTTTTTGGTGCCGGTGCGCAAGATTTACACGGCGCAGCAAACCATCGGCGAAGCGACAATCGACACGACTAAAAACGAGTCGGCCATCTTCCGCCAACTGGAAGATCTGGTCGAATTGGCGCGCTTCAACGCCGTCAGACGCGGCTCCAGCCCGCCGCTTTCGCCCGATTCGCTGAACTTCTTCGACGGCGATACCGGCCAAAAAATGCTCGACACGCTGCGCAAACTGCAACGCCTTTCGCGTCCCGCTTCGGTTCGCATCGTCGCCGCGCGCGACCTCGACGCGACGGAACCGCTTCAAATCCGTTTTCAAATCAGTGATTCAGGCGCCGTATGAACGTTTTGGGCATCGATCCGGGCCGCGCCAAAACCGGCCTCGCCGTCCTTGATGGCAATGGCGAAATTCTTTCGCGTGCCATCATCGAAACGGCGCAACTGGAAGCCCAAGTCCGCTCGCTTTTGCTCGCGTGGCCAATCGAACGCGTCGCGTTGGGCGACTCGACTTCCTCGAAAAGCGCGCGTGCCCACTTGGAAGCGGTTCTTCAAAACACGGGCCTACTCGTTGAAATGGTGGACGAGAAAAATTCGACTTTGGAAGCGCGCGGATTGTATTTCGAGGCGTATCCGCCGCACGGCTGGAAGCGATTTGTGCCTCTCTCGCTGCAAGTGCCGCCCGTTCCCGTCGATGATTTCGCGGCAGTTGTTGTCGCGCGGCGCTTGCTCCAAACCCGAACCGCGACATCGGAATGATGTCGCGGTTCGGGTTTCAAAGCGGCAACAAAACGTTTGCGCTTTTGTTGAAACCTAAAAAGATAGCGCCTGCTCCACGATTGCTTTCCACAATCGAAGCCGCGCTTCAACGCGAAGGAGATGCTCGTTTAAAAGACAGGGCGCGTCGTGAAAAGCAGGAACATCACCATTTCCATCGAAGTGCCCTTGGCAGATTTCACATGGATTTAACCGCCCCCTAACCTATGGCGCAGGCTCAGCGAGCACAATTTAAGGGTATTTCCGGCGCGCTTGCTCCCGCGTGGCACAAAACGCCAGGAAAATAACGAGCCGTTCATCCGAAAATTCCATGTCTAAATTACCTAAATCCCGCTCTGCATTCACCCTGATAGAATTGTTGGTCGTTATCGCCATCATTGCGATTCTGGCAGCCATCTTGTTTCCCGTGTTCGCGCGGGCACGCGAGAACGCTCGTCGCTCGTCTTGCCAGTCGAACCTGAAACAGTTGGGTTTGGCATTCATCCAATACGCCCAGGACTACGACGAGTCTTGGATGACGCCCTACAACTACAGCTACACGAACGCGGCGGGCGCTTCACCGTTGGAACCTTACATCAAAAACCGCTCGAAAGGCGACAACAGCAGCGTGTGGAAGTGCCCTAACCACAACCCGACTCCACCCAGCACGGCGGCGAGCTATAACCAATTTACGCGCTCCTACGCGATGAACGAATTTTTGGTCAACCCCGGCAACACTTGCGAGCCTGCTCCCTCTTCGTGCCCCGTCCACGTGGCCGTCAATGACCCGGACTCTTTTTATCCGCGCGTGTCGGACGAAACAAAGCAGTATCCGGGCAAAGGCAAAACGGCGACCAATGCCCCGCTCAACTACAGCAACAAATCGATGAACCAGTCGCGGCTCGGCGCCGCATCGAACACGGTGCTATTATTTGAATCGTTAGTCGAAGATCGCTCGAACGGCACCAGCGGTCAGTATGCTGGCATCGCAGCGACCTCCGGTTCCTTCCCGATGGTCAAGGGGTTTTGGAACTCTAAAACAGCGGAGCAAGCCTACTGGTATTCTGCCGAGGCTCCCGATCAGGCGTATCATCTGGAAACCGACAATTACCTCTTCTGCGACGGCCACGTCAAAGCCCTGCGCCCGCAAAAGCAGGGCTACGACATCACTCAAGACCCGAACCAGATCTGGAGCGTGCAAGACGGGCGCGGCGGCACTCCCTGGCCCACGACAACCAGCTAACTAAAGACTCTGGGTTTTCAACTCAGCAAACGAAAAAGCGCGCCCGACCTTTGTCGGGCGCGCTTTCTATTATCTCGGCGAGTAGGCTTCTTTTCGCGGGTCGAGTTCAACCGTCTGATCACCGTTTTTAATTTGAATGCGGGCGATTTGCACGCCTTCGGGCATTCCAGCGCTCCATCTGTGTTCCTTGAGGGGCGCTTCGGTTCGCGCGCCGGTTGCGGTTTCGAGCACAACGGTTGAACCGGGCGTCGCTTCGCCGCTCCATACGCCGCCCTCCAACTTCACCGAAGCCACAAACGGCTTTCCATCGCGCAGAGCACGGTGATAAGCGACTAACACGTTCAAATCGTGGGGCGAAAGTGGCGCTTGGGCCGGGCCTTCGCACATGGCTTGGACGGTTTCAGCAAGTTCGGCATCCGACTTTCCTTTGGCGAATTCTTTTCCGTAAAACGACCCGTAAGCGCCGTGACAATTCGCACATTTCTGGTTGAAATAATCCAGCGGAGCGAAACCCGTCGTTTGAGGCGCGCCCGTTTGAGGCGGGCCTATCGAAGGGGCAACTGTTTGAGGCGCGCCGGTCTGGGCGCGCAAGGCCGCGCCGCAAGCGAACGTGCCGAGCATCAAAAACAAAAACGGTTTCATCGGGGAGTTGCGACTTTGGACGGACGGGGCGTGCGGCTGTTCACCGGGTTCATCGCCACGGTCAAAGCTGGCAAGGTTTTCGAGACACGGTAAACGCAGTTGTTCTTGTCGTCGGAAAACAGCAGCGAGCCATCGGCTTCTTCAACCACATCAACGGGACGACCAACGACTTCGCCGTTCTTGTCGAGCGTGGACACGAGCTTTTGCTCGCCCATCGGACTGCCGCTTTGTGGATCGAACATCACGCGCTCGACGCAGTAGCCGACTTTTTTGGTCGAGTTCCACGAGCCGTGACACGCGATGAACGCATCGCCCTTCATGCCGAGGGCATTCGAGCGGGCGAATGTCCAGCCGCACACGGCCCAGTGCGCGGCCAGCGCCCACTGCGGAAGAACCGTTTTTTGCGCCAGTTCCAAAATGTCGGGACGATCTTTGAATTCGAGGCGCGCCATGCCGTTGCCCATGATAAACGGGTGGCCGTAAAACGCGCCTTTGTCGTAGCGGTTGAACTCTTCGGGCGGGATGCGGTCGGTGAACGGCTGATTGCCGCCGCTCTCGCCGAGCGGTTTGCCAAAGTTATCCGAGCCGTGATCGGCGCCCCACACCTCCTGAGTCCCAGGACGAAACCCTAACTTTTCGGTATTGCGCGTGCCGCTAGCCCACAGCGTTTTGCCGCTTCCGTCGAGGTTGTAAAACCAGATTTTCTCGCGCTCCCCTTTGTCGCCCATCACATCCAGATGATCGTTGATATTGCCATCATCACCAATGCCAGTGTAAAAGCCGGAATCGGTAACTAAAATCGGGCGCCACCAGTGCCCGCCACCTGAAGGCAAGCCGTCGAGAACTTTGACTTCTTCATCGGCTATGCCGTCGTTATTGGTATCGCGCGCTTTCCAAATGGCGCCGGACTGGGTGAACCACAGCCAACCGTCTTTCCACTGCATTCCGTGAACTGTAGGTTTGTCTTTCACGAAATCACCGATTTTTTTGAAGGTGCCATCGCCTTGCCGTTGCAGGGAAGCGATTGTGCCCGAACCGGGCTGGGACACGAACAAGCGGCCAGTTGGCCCCATTTCTAAAAAGCGCGCCGAACCGAAATCCTGCGCCACGAGCGACACCTTGAAACCGGGACGCACCTCAAACGCGGAAACGGTCTGGTCTTGCGCCTGGAGACACGGCGCGAAAGCCATCGTCAAACAAAGGGCGCTCGAAAGCGCCACCGGGAAACGAAAATTCATTTTCCTATTTTGGAAGCGCGGGGGCGCCCCGCGTTGCGCCTAAGTCGGTTAAAGCTGTGTTTGCCGCACGCAACCCAAGGGCTGCACTTGAACGAGTGAATTGGCAATCGCCTCTGAAGAGCTATGGCGCCTCCAACACGGGTTTTAAACACAGAGGAACAGGAGAGATGCGGATAAACACGATCCACAAATCATCCGTGTTTTCCGTGTTCCTTTGTGGCTCCAAATCCCTCTATGGTTCTCATGTCCCTTTGTATTTTCTGTGTTTGACCACCCCAAACGGATGAAGGCCAGCGCCGAACTCACGACACGCGGAAAAACCCAATGGCAAACGATGTTTTCCCCGACACCCGAAAGCGCGCGATGGAAAGGGGATTGCTTCGGGAGAGAGCGTGCCCAGCGCAACCACTCGGACAAACACCATTCCTTGCCTTTCCCCCGATAGAAGTTCACGGCACCGTCATCGTCAAAGCCCAGTTCCAGGCTGACGGTTTGACCGACCCGGCCCACGCCGGAATGAACAACGACAAAGCCGTGCAAGCCGCACAGTAAGTCAAAGGCCAACGCAAACAAGCCCGCTTCCAAAAGAAGTGGGCTTGTTTGCGTTTGGGCCGTTCTTTTAGAGTCCCTTCACTTCTGCGAGCGACCAATCGAGCCACCATTCATACCAGTCGAGAAACGAAGTGCGCGCGCTTTCGGCAGGCACAAACATCGGTATAAAGTTCGATCTGGGCGCCGACGGACGCCGGGTTCTGTTGGGTTCAACGGGATACAAACCGCCGACATCGCAACGATTATCCGTCCAGATGTGGCCGCGTCCCTCGCCCGAAACCACGAGCAAATCGCGGATAGCGCAGCCGTGTTCGCAAAGGCAAAGCGTGCCAGTGACCAGCTCGTCAGCCCACGCTTCCTCTTCCCACGCTTGCATTTGTGCTTCTTCTTCCTCTTCGCTTAACCCTTCGACATCGGGAGGTTGATGTAATCGAAAGGCGCTTTGATGAGGAAAAGGCGAAGAGAGGAAATCAGGCTCAAGTCCGTTGCCCCAACACCAGTTCTCTGGCTCATCTTCGAGTCCGTCCCAGCGCCCAATCGCATGTTCGACATCGCACAGCACTTTCAAACCATAATACGGCCCGGCGCCCGAACTTCCAACCTGAAGCAAAAACGCGCGATAATCTTCGGGCAAATACACGCCGTGCAATTGTTCAAACGTCGCCACTTTGTCAGGCGCAAGCGGGGGAGCGAGTTGATAACGATGCGTGCCCGCACCAAACAACTTGAAGTGCGGGTCGAGGCGCGCCAATTCTTGTAAACGCGGGCGGATGCTTTGCAATCGTTCGAGCATGAGGAGAATTAAACTCGATTCCCATTCGAGGACAACTTATGAGCGAACAATCCAACTCCAGCGACAAACCGATGTCGCCACTTGAGCGCGTGAAAGCGCGTCAGGCCGAACAAGCGCGCAACCGCGCCGCCAAAAACAAAACGCCCGACCCAACCGACGGCGGCAAAACGCCCGGTTCACCCGGCGGAGGTTCGACTCCCAAACCGGTGCGCTCCAGCGCCAACAAATCGGGTGGCTAATCAAAAAAAAGGACGAAGCATTCGCTTCGTCCTTTTTGGTTCAGGGCGTTTGGATCGACAACTCTTGCATCCAACGCGCCGTGTTTTTCCATTTCGTCACTTGCCAGTGATCTTCCACGCGCCGTAGTTCCAGTTCAACGGGCGGCTCGGCTTCCTGGCCATCTTTGAAGCGCAGTTCGATTGTCGCCGTGTTGCCCTCAACGCTCGCGGGGCCGATGCCGTCGAAACGCACGCCGCGCCTTTCCAACTTGCGCTTGATTCCCGAAAGATCGACCGGACTTCCTCCGGCGCCCGATGAAGACGCGAGACGACCTGTTGAAACGAATTCACGCGCCGCACTTTGCAAGGCGCTGCTGATTCCCGGCTTGAGGAGCGCCATGAAACCTTGCGCCATCTTCTGCCCGGCATCGCCAAAAGGATTCGACTTGGCCTGGGTGCTCATCTTTTTTGCGGCCTGAGCGAACACATCATCGGTGAGCGAATCGGCACACGAACCGAGGGCGACATACTTTTGGAACGCCCCCAAATCGTGCGACTCAAAGGCACTTTTGGCCTGCATTAACGAGTATTGCGGCGTCGAAATCCAGTATCTATAACCGAAAACGCCCGCCAACAAAAGCGCCGTCAAGGTGCCGACCAAAAGCCAAATCGAGCGGCGGCGACGGGGCGCACGCGGAAGAGAACCCAGGGCAGGAGAAGCATTTTCGGTGGACACTCCGCCCATTTTACAGCACGGCGCCTGCTTCGTTTCAGTCGATCATGCCCGCCGCGACGGTTTCGTTAGTTCCGGCGTCGATCAAGATGAAGCTGCCCGTGTTGCGGTTGTTTCGATACGAATCGAAAAACAGCGGCGCCGACGTGCGAATGCGAATCCCACCGATGTCGTTCAGCGAAAAATTTGCCGTGTCCTCGTCCTGTTCGAGCGTGTTGATGTCCACTTTGAAATTGAGCGCTGACACAATTGCCTGCACTTCGCGCGTCGTGTGGCGCAGGTAATATTTGCCGCGCGGAATCAGCTTTTTCTCGGAAAACCAGCAAATCGTGGCTGTTAGGTCTTGCCGGTGTTCCGGCACATCATCCGAGGCGACGATCATATCGCCGCGCGAAATGTCGATCTCATCTTCCAGAGAAATCGAAACTGAAAGCGGCGCGAACGCTTCTTCCAAATCGCCTTCAAAGGTGTGAATCGCTTTGATCGTCGATTCAAATCCGCTCGGCAGCGCCGTCACTTTCTGCCCCTTGCGAAACACCCCGCCTGCAACGCGGCCCGCGAACGCACGGTAATCGGGATAGGCGTCGGATTGCGGGCGAACGACCCACTGAACCGGAAACCGCGCGTCCTGACGGTTCTCGGTATCGAGCACTTCGACTTGTTCGAGATGCTGCAACAATGTCGGGCCATCATACCAACTCATGTTGTCGGATGAGTCCACGATGTTATCTCCATGTAAAGCCGCTAAGGGAATCGCCGTGATGTGCATCGGATTACCCAAACCGGAAGTGAATTCTCGATAATCGGCTTCGATACGATCAAATATGTCTTGATCGAAGTCCACCAAATCCATTTTGTTAATCGCCAACACGATATGGTTGATACGTAGCAGATTGACCAAAAACGAATGACGCCGCGTTTGTTCGATGACACCTTTACGGGCATCCACCAAAACAATCGCCAATTGCGAAGTCGAAGCACCCGTCACCATGTTGCGCGTGTATTGCACATGACCGGGCGTGTCGGCGATAATGAACTTTCGTTTGGGCGTTGCGAAATAACGATAAGCGACATCAATGGTAATGCCCTGCTCGCGTTCGGCTTTCAGCCCATCAGTTAATAAAGCGAGATTAACGTGTTCATCACCCCGTTTGCGGGAACTGGTTTCCATCGCTTCGAGTTGATCTTCAAAGATAGATTTGGAATCGTATAATAAACGGCCGATAAGAGTTGATTTGCCGTCATCAACCGAGCCACAAGTAGAAAAGCGAAGTAAGTCCATGAGTGTTAATTCAGTTCAATCGAAAGATCGAGCGCGTAAGACTCGCCCGATTCCAGCGACACCGCATTCGAGCGCAAAGCGCCCGCTTCGACGCACACAAAATGCGGCCAGTTGGAATCGTTCAAATCTTCCATCGCTTCGCCGGGATTCCACACAACGCTTGAACGCCAACCTTCGTTGTTGGAAATCCGAAACGTTCTTTCCGGCTCACGAATGAGAATCGGCCCCTGCGAATGCTCGAACAAGCGCGCGCCAAAAGGCGGAAACGCGGTGTCCCGCGTCAAAGTCGGCGCGCCACTGTTCAACCAAATCCCATTTTCGGCGCCTTCTACCGTTGTGCGCCGCACATCGGAAACCGCGAAATAGGTATGGAGCGCGCACTCGAATGCAAAGGCTTCGTCGCCGCGATTTTGAACTTCAAAGCGCATTCCCAAACCCTCGCCAAACGAAAACACCATGCGCACGAAAAAGTCTCCCGCCCAAAACGGCGATTGCAAACCCTGATCTTGGATGTTAGCGCTCGACAGCGAAAGCGACACCAACTCGTCCGATTGCGTTTCGGTTGTCCAATTCGCTTGGCGCGCGAAGCCGTGATTGGGCGCGTCGTCTTCGTGGCCTTTCAACAAACTGAACCACGGAAACACAATCGGCACGCCGCCGTAAACCTCCTTGCCCGGCTCAAACGGCGTGTTCGGATTATCGAAGAGCCAATCTTTCTGCCCGTTTGGAACAAACGACAGTAACTGCGCGCCTTGACGAAGAATGCGCGCCTGGAACTTGTCATTGTTCAAATGAGTAATTGGTAACAAGTGCGACATGATGAATTAGCCATAGATAAACACAGAAGACACAGATGTTTTTGGATGTTTATTTGTGTCTTCTGTGTTCATCTGTGGCTAAAAATACCCTTCCCGTTTGCGATCTTCCATCGCCGTTTCGCTGCGTTGATCGTCGGCGCGCGTTCCGCGTTCGGTTTGGCGCGCCGCCGCGACTTCCGCGATGATGTCGTCTAAGTTATCCGCGCGCGATTCAACGGCGCCCGTGCAAGTCACGTCGCCAATGGTGCGAAAACGGATGGTGCGCTCCTCGGCGTGTTCATCGGGTTGCGGCGCAATGAATCCAGTTTCGACATCGAGCCAAGCGCGCCCGCGCAAAAACACACGGCGTTGGTGCGAAAAATACAGGCTGGGAAGCGGGATTTCTTCCTGCCGGATGTATTGCCACACGTCCATTTCCGTCCAGTTGGAAAGCGGAAACACGCGAAAATGTTCGCCAAACGCTTTGCGCCCGTTGAAGATGTTCCACAGTTCGGGCCGCTGGTTTTTCGGCTCCCACTGCCCAAAGGCGTCGCGGTGACTGAAAAACCGCTCTTTGGCGCGCGCTTTTTCCTCGTCGCGCCGCCCGCCACCCAGCATGGCATCGAAACCGTTTTCTTCGATGGTTTCGAGCAACGTCACGGTTTGAATCGAGTTGCGCGAAGCCGTCGGCCCGCTTTCTTCGACCGCCGTTCCCCGGTCAATGGAATCTTGAACGTAACCCACGACCAGACGCGCGCCGTATTCGTGGACGAAGCGGTCGCGGTATTCGATGGTTTCGGGAAAGTTGTGGCCGGTATCGACGTGAACGAGGGGAAACGGAAGGAGCGAGGGATGAAACGCCTTGCGCGCCAAGTGCGCCATGACGATGGAATCTTTGCCGCCCGAAAACAGCAGGCCGGGATTCTCGAATTGCGCGGCGGTTTCGCGCAGAATGTAAATCGCCTCCGATTCGAGTTCGCGCAGATGAGTTAAGTGAAAATCGAGGGCGGTATCCAAAGGCATAAGGGCAAAACGCCAAAGTATAGCCGCGCGCTTCGGGTTTTTTGGGTCAAATCATAGATGGAAGGTGGGAATTGGGGAAAAACAAAACCGCGTAAAGCGCCAACGAGAAACAGCCCGCCGGAAATTTGGCGGGCTGTTTGGGTTCAGTTGGTCAGGACTTGTTTTGGTTGTTCAACCGAACGTAAAGGTCGCGCTCCCATACAACTGGAATGCCGAGGCGGTGGGCTTTGGCTAATTCTTCGTCGCAGTTATATCCACCAAGGAGGCAGGTTGTTCTTGCATTCACGCTGAATGTGACGTGTCCCCGACCCTCTTCGATGATTTCTCCCCACCTCTCCTTCGAGAAAATGGTCAACTCGCCGTCAAACGCAAAAACTTGATTAGCAAATTGATCTTGCTCTATCGCCAGTTCGCCTTGATTACGATCCCTGCTTTGGTAGTCATCCAGCGTGAACATCTCGAACTTTTCATCTTCATAACCACGCACGAAAAGCTGAACATTCTCCGGCTCATTCCAAGCGAGGCCACGCAAAAACAAGAGCAATTCATCAGGCGCGAAGTAGTTGAGTGAGCCACAATAAATGTTTTCTGCGCTCACATAACCGTTGTCGAATTCATCTGGGAGAGGATGGAAAAAACCATAATCTCGTCCTTGTCCCCTTTCGAGCAACCACTTGTTGATGTGTTCAAGCACCGGCTTTCCATCTTCGCCCAGTAGTTCTTCGTATCGGCCCCAAGTCAAAATAACATCTGCTGGCACGCTCATGTGTTATCCCCCTTTTGCGAACGACGCGCCTTAATTCTACCAACTCAACGCTTTTCCAAGCGCCCTCGCGCGAAAAATCGCGCGGCATTCACCAGCCCAAAGTCGAACAAACCGACTTCAGCCAAAACGAATTTTTCAAAGAGCCGGTTGAAACCTCAAACGCCCTCGGTTGATTCCTGCGCATAAAGAACGGCGACGCCCGCAGCTTCCAGTTCGGGCCACGCCTGGTTGGTGACAACGATGTCCAGTTGCGCGGGAGACAGCACAAGATGAGCCGCCACTTGGTCGCGTTTGGAGTGGTCGGCCAGAACGATCGTGCGCAGTCCCGCCGCCGCCGCCGCGCGCTTGAGGGCGGCATCTTCTTCGTTGGTGACGGTCGCGCCCGCGCGAGGGTGTAGCGCGCAGGTGCCCAGAATCGTCCAGTCCGCGCGGTAAGTCGCCACGATTTTTTGAGCCGTCACGCCGCGAAAAGCGCGGACGCGCGCGTTCCACTCGCCGCCGCTCACGACCAGAGTTACCTCTTCCTCTTCTTCAAAAAGGCGGGCCACATCGAGAGAATTGGTGATGACCGTGAGCGGCCTGACCTTGAGTTGACGGGCCAATGACAGCGTTGTCGAACCCGCGTCCACGATCACCGTTTGGCCGGCCTGGATGAGTTGGGCGGCTCTGGCGCCGATGCTTTGCTTGGCGTCGGGCAAAGTGATGGCGCGCGTCGCCCAATCCAAACGCGCCGTCTGAAGCGAAACGGCGCCGCCGTGAGTTTTTTGCAGCAAACCGCGTCCGGCCAAAGCGTGGAGGTCGCGGCGAATGGTGTGTTCGGACACGCCGTAGCGACGCGCCAACTCCAGCACCTCGACCCGCCCGGTGCGGGTCAGTTCCTCGCTGATCTGCTTTTGCCGCTCTTGGGAAAACATAGTTCCATCATAACACACCGCGAGTTCACTTTGCTCGCTTATGCTCGAATATGCGTTATAATGATTGAATATGAACGAATCAAGCGTTTTGTCGCCGGTGCGCGACAAGTTGCCATCGCCTTCGGGTTTTTCCATTCGTGCGGCTCGCGGGGCGACTGCGACGGCATTTTTTGTTAACGGGGCGATCATGGCCACCTGGGTTTCTCGCATTCCGGCCATCAAGGACAAATTGGGCTTGAACGATGGGCAACTCGGTCTGGCGTTGTTCGGCATCGCCATCGGAGCGTTGTCTTCCTTTCCGCTCGCGGGCTTTTCGGTTGCGCGCTTTGGCAGCCGCGTGGTCACGGTCGGGGCGGGTTTTTGTTTAGCTGTCGCGTTGGTTTTGCTTTGTGCGGCCTCTTCTTTGTGGGAACTTGCACTCGCGCTAATTTTTCTGGGGGGCAGCAGTGGCGCGATGGACGTGGCGATGAACGCGCAGGGCGTGGAAGTCGAGCAACGCCTGGAACGCCCGATCATGGGTTCGCTGCACGGCACGTTTAGCCTGGGCGGTTTAAGCGGCGCGGCGTTTGGCGGATTTTTGGCGGGTCGGGGCGTGGTGCCTTTAGTTCACTTCGGCGTTGTGGGTGCAGTCGCCGCGCTACTGGTGGCGTTGAGCGCAGCGCGTTTGCTGGCGCCGGTTCGCTCGGCGCGCAAAGAGACGGCCCCGCCCGTTTTTGCGCTTCCCGACCGGGCGCTGTTGGGGTTTGGCGCCATCACCTTTTGCGCGTTTTTAACAGAAGGCGCGATGGCCGATTGGTCTGCGCTTTATCTGCGCGACACACTCGGAACAAACGCGGCGTTTGCAGCGATTGGCTTCGCCGCGTTTTCGCTTTCCATGACTTTGGCTCGTTTTGGCGGCGATGCGCTTGTTGCCCGTTTGGGCGCGGCGCGAATCGTCGCTGGTGGCGGCCTTTTGTCGGCGTTCGGTCTGGCGATGGCGCTCCTTTGGGCGCAACCGGTGCCCGCGCTTGTTGGCTTTGCGTGCGTCGGCGCAGGGATGGCGAGCGTGGCGCCGCTGGTATTTAGCGCGGCGGGCCGGGCTTCCGGCTCTCTTCGGGCGCGGGGATCGCGGCGGTTGCGACGATGGGTTACGCCGGTTTTCTGGCGGGGCCAGCGTCCATCGGATTTTTGGCGCACAGCACCTCGCTTCGCCTGGCCCTGGGCGTGGTGGTTCTTCCGGGTTTGGTTATCGCCCTGTTGGGCAACCGCGTTCTTCGACCAACGGAAAGCAATTCGGGAAACGGTTCATGAGCGGAAGGACAAACACGCGGCTGTTGCTTCATTAAAGCGCAACAGCATAGGCAGAAAACGAATTTTCGTTCAATCTTTGGGCGGAAACGGCGCGTGTTGGTGAACGAGGTTCCACAATTCCATGAACTTGACGGCGCCTTCAATGCTTTCGTGAGCGTGCCAATAGACGAGATGAGGTGCCCACTGCCTCCGACGGTTGCCGTTACGAATGCTCAGGCAAAGAGAGGGCGCATCAGTCCCCAATAGGCCGCTGTCTATCGTGAGATTCCAAAAATCAAGTTCGTCGGCGCGGGCCAGAACAGAAACAACGAATTCGGTTCCAACTTCCACAACATCTCTTAGCGGCCCATCGTTCGAGTGGTCGTTGAAGTTTTTAATGTCGTCTTCTTGAACCAGAAGGCCCGCTAAGTTGAGCGTCAAGCGCCAGCTCGATAAGTCGGGGCTAAAACCAGGGCTGAACTCGGCAACGACAACAACATCGGGCGCGAGTTGGTCAAAGAACGCGCGTTGTTGCTCTTGCATTCGCTGAAGCGTAGCATAAGCGCGTTCTCTGGCCTCCGGCTCCATTTCGGAAAGCATTCGTTCAACTGTAAGCGTGAAGTCCATCAAACGCAGTTTGTCTCGGTTCTCTGGCGCGTCATTGCGTGTAAAAATCGCCCCGTGCATTTGCTAAATTCAAAGGGAACATCATGGCCGAATTTTTATTGCCGACTCTGGGCGAAACCGCGACGAGCGGCGTCGTCGCCAAAGTCCTCGTGGCTCCCGGCGACACGGTTGCCCAAGACCAACCGATCCTCGAACTCGAAACCGATAAAGCGGTGCTCGAAGTGCCCTCGACCGTCGCGGGCACCATTCAAAACATCCTCGTCAAAGCGGGCGATACCGTATCGGTTGACCAACCCGTCTTCACTTATGGCGACGGCGCGGCCAGTTCCGCTCCATCCAACGGTTCGAGCGCGCCGACTTCGACACCCGCGCCCGCTTCGGCCAATAGTGAGGCGAAGAACGGCAGCATCGAGCGCGATTCGGCGGCGCCCGAACAAACCGCCGCATCCGAAGCCAAGTTGCCCACGCCACCCCAAGATATGACGGCGCCCAAAGAAACGTCGGTGAAAAACGATGGCTACGGCGCGGCAGGCGCGCCCGTTTCCAACACGGCGCCCGCTCCGGCTCCGCAAAATCCCGAAGTCGCCACCCAACCGCCCGCCGCTGCGCCCTCGATTCGGCGCATGGCGCGCGAAAAAGGCGTCGATATTTATGCGGTGAAGGGCACGGGCGTTGGCGGACGCGTTACCGAAGACGACATCAATTCGTTCGGCAAAGCGCCTGCAACCACGAGTGCGCGCGTTGCGGCTCCGGTTCAGTCGAGCGGAGTGACGATGCCGCCGCTGCCTGACTTTTCCAAGTTCGGCGGGGTCGAGCGCGTGGCGATGTCGGGAATCGGCAAAGCGACTTCGACCCAAATGGAGCGCGCCTGGACAATCCCGCACGTCACGCAGTTCGATAAAGCCGACACCACGGAATTTGAACTGTTCCGCCGCAAATACGGCCCGCTCGCCGAGAAAGCGGGCGGCAAACTCACGCCCACCGCGATTTTGCTCAAAATCGTCGTCGGCGCCTTGAAGAAGTTCCCGAACTTCAACGCCTCGATTGACTTTGCGACGATGGAAGTCGTGCGCAAATCGTTCTACAACATCGGCGTCGCCGTTGACACGCCGCGCGGTTTGGTCGTGCCGGTCATCCAAAATGTCGAATCGAAGAGCATCATTCAACTCGCGGTTGAACTGGGCGAAATCGCTAATACGGCGCGCGACGGCAAGCTCAAGCCCGAACAAATGACCAACGGCACGTTCACGCTCACGAATCTGGGCGGCATCGGCGGCACGGCGTTCACGCCCATTGTCAACACGCCCGAAGTGGCGATTCTGGGCATCGCGCGCGGCTCGATGGAGCCGGTTTGGAACGCGGAAACGGGAACATTCGAGCCGCGCATGATGATGCCGCTGTGTCTTTCGTATGATCACCGCGTCATCAACGGCGCCGATGGCGCGCGCTTCACCCGCTTCGTCGCGGCGGCTTTGGAAGACCCGAACTTGATCGCCTTGCAGGGTTAGTCACTCAACCCGCGAACGCGAAGCGTCAGCGAGTGCATGGTTCAGCACGCCAAAGGCGCATCATTAAAATGATGGCGCTCCGCGCTCTGGATACTGCACTCGCTGACAAACGCGTTCGCGGGTTAATTCCAAACATCATGTCACATTCACAATTAGTAGTTATTGGCGGCGGCCCCGGAGGTTACGCCGCCGCTTTTTTGGCCGCCGACCTCAAAATGCAAGTCACGCTCATTGACCTCGAAGTCAATCCCGGCGGCGTGTGTTTGTATCGCGGCTGCATTCCCTCGAAAACGCTGCTCCACGCCGCCAAAGTCATCAACGAAGCGCGCGAAGCCGAGCACTACGGACTTACTTTTGGCGAACCAAAACTCGATCTGGACAAGCTACGCGGCTTCGAGTTGGGCGTCGTTCAAAAGCTGACGGGCGGAACCGGTCAACTCGCTAAAGCGCGCAAGGTGAACTATATCCAGGGCCGCGCGACGTTTAAATCGAACAGCGAACTTTCGGTTCAACGCGTTGACGGAACGACCGAATCGTTGACCTTCGACAACGCCATCATCGCCACGGGCAGTCGTCCGGCCAGTTTTCCGGTTTTCGACATCGGCTCGAATCGCATCATGGATTCGACCAAAGCGTTGCTGTTGGAAGACGTGCCGAAAAAGTTACTCGTTGTGGGCGGCGGTTACATCGGCATGGAGCTGGGTTCGGTTTACGCGGCGCTCGGCTCGGAAATCACCGTTGTTGAAGCGACACCCGGTCTGCTTCCCGGCGCTGACCGCGACTTAGTTGCGATTTTGCAAAAGCGGCTCGAAGCGAGTTTCAAGGAAATTTGGCTCGACACCAAAGTCGTGGCGCTCACCGACAACGGCGACGGCGTGACCGTCAAATTCGAGGGCAAACACGGCGGCGAAGCGAAGTTCGACAAGTTGCTCGTCGCGGTTGGACGACGACCCAACGGCGAGAATCTGGGGTTGGAAAACACGAAAATCGAATTCGACAAGCGCGGCTTTATTCCGGTGAATGGCACGCGGCAAACCGAGGAACCGAAGATTTATGCTATCGGCGATGTCGCGGGTGATCCGATGCTGGCGCACAAAGCCAGTCACGAAGGACGCCTGGCGGTTGAAGTCATCGCGGGCCACAAAGTGTCGTGGGAGCCAGCGGCCATTCCCGCCGTGATTTTCACCGATCCCGAAATCGCGTGGACGGGCCTCAACGAAACGCAGGCCGAGAAAATGGGCCGCAAAGTTAAAGTCGCCAAATTCCCGTGGACTGCCAGTGGCCGCGCCGTCACGCTCGACCGCACCGATGGCCTGACGAAGATGCTACTCGATCCCGCAACGAACCGCGTTCTGGGCGTTGGCATCGCGGGCGCGGGCGCGGGCGAAATGATCGCCGAAGGCACGCTCGCCATTGAAATGGGCGCCGTCGCGGACGATGTGCGCTTCACCATTCACGCTCATCCGACGCTTTCAGAAACCGTGATGGAAGCGGCGGAAACGGTTTACGGCGAAGCGACGCACACGATGGGTCGGGCGAAGTAAGGAGAGTCAGAAAACAAAAAGCGCGCACTTGAATTTCAAGTGCGCGCTTTTTGGTTATTCAGTCCCGTGCTTTTCGGTTCCCCGATGCCGTCCGGCGCCGGTCTGATGATCTTCTTTTTTCTCCTGCCGGTTTTCTTCTTTGCGCTGTTCTTTTTCGACGCGGTTCTCGCCGCCCGACTCGTCTTTGTTGTGCGGTTGCGTTTTTTCTTGAGCCATTTTGAATTCTCCTGAGTCGCACTCCAAAAGCGAATCCGGTGCCACTTACAACACTTTGAGACCCCGGCCAAACCAGGCTTTGACTTCGGCTTTGAACCAGTGCACCAAAACCCACAAGTGAGCCAAGGCGGGCAAGACCGCCAGACCGATCAAAACTTTCTGGTTCGTCGGGAACTCGTCGGCGCGTGCAAACCCGAATTTGAGCGCGGCTGTGAGCGCGATACACCCCAAGAACAGAAGCGAGGAACCGAGTTGAAGCGGCCAGCCAAACCCCCAGCCGCGCCGTATTGAAAGCAAGTGCGCGATGAACAACGCGGCGAGCAGCAAAGCCCCACCCGTCGCCGCGATGCCCGCGGTCGCATTTGAAGTGAACAGCGTCACGCCCCACAACATCAAGGCGCCGCAACAAAACAGCGTGAAGAGGCACAACCAAAACGCCCACACGCGCACGATGGGCGAACAAGAACGCCATTGAAGCGGGGCTGCATTGTCGGGAGCAGAAGTTGGAGACATGATGTTGTTGTTGCGCGAATTACGCGCCAAGCCCGGTTTCAAGGCCCGCAATTTTTGGTTCGGCTTGCAAATGTGGCGCTTGATGTGAGCCTCCATTAGCGCGTGCGAGACTGGGCGTCAGCCTAAATCAAAAGTGCTGAAGCCACTGCGCCGCATGACTTGCTGCACCCGCAAAAAATAACTCTCGTGGTATTCTTTGACTTCATCATCAGGCATATAAACAGTGATTGCCGGTTGGGTATAAAATCGAAAGAAACGCTTGTGTGGCGGATGAAACCAATCTCTGTCACCAACTGGCAACCAAGCGGGCCGACGACCAAAACGGAAAAGAAAACGCCATAACCATTTGGGGCGCGGCCACTCAGCGATGTCAAAGAACCGGATTACAACATCGCGGTCTATTGTTAGAAACTCCAAACGGTCGCAATACACAATCATTTCCGCAACATCGGGTAAGCCTTCAACCTGACTTGGCTTGAACCGCAGAGATTCTTCGTTCATCAACTTGATAGTATCGCGTCCAGTAACGCTACGCATTGCCAGACAACACGGTATTGAGCCGCTTGGTGTTGTTTCAACCGCCCGCTTTAACGATGTGCGGTGTGACGAAGACGACCAACTCGGTTTTCACCGTCGTCTTTTTGCGCGAGCGGAACAGCGGGCCAAACAGCGGCAGGTCGCCCAGAAAGGGGATTTTGCCGCGGCGGACTTGCTCTTGGTCGAGGCTGAGGCCGCCGATGGCGATGGTTTCGCCGTCTTTGATGCGCACCGTTGTTTCACTGCGGCGTGTGGACAAAACCGGCAAGCCGCTTTGCAAGTCGAGTTCGGTGATGTTCGACACTTCGGGCGCGACTCTGGCCGTGATTTCGCCGTTGCCGCCAGTGAGCGGCGTGACGGACAATTTCACGCCCACGTCCACGGGTTGAATACGGTTCTGGGTTTGGCCCGACTGGTTGAACTGCGTGAGGATGAAGCGCTGCGAGCCGATGAACAGGTTGGCGGTGGCGCCGTTGACGACCACCATCTGCGGCCGCGCCCGCACGCGCGCGCGGCCTTTGAGTTCAAGTGCCGTTAAGTTCGCCTCGAAGTTGCGCGGCAGCTTGCCAATCGTGCTGTAATTGAGCAAGCCCGCGCCGGGATCGATGGAGCCGAACTGGTGGGGATCGGGGTTGCCCAAGCGAAGGCCGATGTCAAGGTCGGACGTGTCGGACAACTCAACGGCGATGGCTTCGATTGCGATTTGCGGCGAAGGCACATCGACTCGCTTGAGGTCGGCGCCGATTTTCGACAGAATCTGCGCGGGCGCCGTGACGACGATTGCGTTTTGCTCGGCGTTGGTTTTCACGTATTGCGACAAGAAGTTGGGCAGCAGCCCAGCGACCGGATCGGCCTGCGAGTTTTGAATCCTGAAACTTTGCGTTGAAGAGGCGCGATAAGTCGCCAGATCGACGGGCACGCCTTCTGTCAGCATCAAGATGCCGTTGATAGGCGCCAGAGCCAGACCATAGGCCGTGCCGATGGTGCGCACCGCGCTTTCGGGAGTCACCTCTTGCAAGTTGAGGCTCACCTTTCGCTCAACGGCGTCGTCGACAGCGACGGACAAACCCGATTCGCGGGCGATGGCGCCCATCAGTTCGTGGATGTCGGCGCGCACGGCGCGAATCGAAATCAAACCGTTTTTGAACGACACGCCCACGCCTTCATCGACGGTTGTCACCGTCGCGGGCGCCGCGTCGCCGCTGCTTCCACCGCCGCGACCAGACGGAAGCGTGCGGTCGGATTGAATGGTGAACAGCACGCCCTGCCCGTCCGGTGTGCGCGTGATGGAGCCACTGGTTTGGGTCAAGTTGAAAATATTGAGGCGAAGCCCGATGCCGTTTTGCGCGCCCTGAGGCGTGATCAGTTGCAAGTGCGACACGGGATAGCGGTTGAGGTTGATGAAGTTTTTGCCCGTGCCGTTGCGCGCGTCGGGAAAACTCGCGCCCATCTGCCGCCCGTTCATGTCCTCGTCGCGGTATTGCAAAATTCCATCAGCCAGCACCGTGATCTGCACGCCGTTGGACAAAGGCGTGGCCGTGACCGACTTGATAGTTGTGTAAGCGCGGCTTTGCGCACGAGCGGCGCTTGTTGCCGCAAGAAGCGGCAGGGCGACGAAAAGAATACGTTTCATGATATCGTAGGGACATGACTTGCCATGTCTGTGAGCGTAACTGCTTGAAGCGAACAGGGCAAGCCATGTCCCTGCAAAGGGCGAACACCGTATCGCCCCACAAGAGCTCGCCCGTTCCCGGTTCACGATCATCTAACAGGCCGCGCGTAAAGCGGGTTATCGACGACGGCGCGATGTTTCAACCGTGCTCCATCGTTCTGCGGGTTCACCGCGATCCAACGACGTTTGGGGCGACCAATTTCCGCAACTGCGGTTTCGCTTCCGGCCAGACGGCGCGCCGAAACGATGACCAGCAGCGAGCGCGCTTCGCGGTTGCCGCGCCCTGCTGGAACGAAACCCAACGTGCGGCTTCGCGTGGCAAAGTCGATGTCCGATTCCAATCCCGCGAACGCGACGGAATCGCCCTCGCCCACAACCAACGTGCCGGACAGTTCGCGCAGGCCAATCGTGGGCAGTCCGGTTCCGACTTCGATGTCATCGACGGTTGACAGGCGCGGCGCGATGTCGAGGCGAATCGGGTCGTTCAACACGTTCGAGCCGCGCGGCGAAACTTGCAATTGTGTGCCAATCGAGACCGGCAAAGCCTTCGCCGATTGGCCGTTGCCGCTGTTTTGCACGACCTGCACGTAGCGAATCTGGCCGGAAAATAAAGTTCCTCTTGCGCCCGACAAAACCGAAACGCGCGGGTTGCCCATCAAGCGGGCGCGGCCCTGCGACTGGAGCAATTGCAATTGCGCGCCAAGTTGCGCGGTTTGCCCGCCTTCGATGCGCACGAAAGTGTCGCCCGTTGCGGTATCGAGGCTTTGACGGTCGCCGCCCAGGGAGCGGAGCAGCGTCAAACCGAAGTTGTTGTCGCGCGTCGTCGTCGATTCCCAGAACTGCGCCGACACTTCGAATTGCGCGCGCGGCGTGTCGAGACGGCGCAGCTGAGCGGCGATTTTGTCCAGCACGAGCGGCGTTTGCGTCGCAATCAGCGCGTTGTTGCCCCGGTCGGGCTGCAAAAAGGGCAACAGGAAATCGGGAAACAGCAACCGCGCCGCGTCGGGCGACAGGTTGAACAGCGGCAGCGAACGCGCCGCGAAAAACTCGTCACCCTGACCCAAAACCGTCGCCCCGTCCTCTTCGCGCGCCCCGATGTTCGCCGAACGCGCGAGTGCTTCCAGAAATTGCGCTGGCGTTGTGCGCGACAAAAACAGCGAGACGGACAGATCGGCGACCTCTTCGCGCGCGACGAAGCGCGTGCCTGTCGCTTCGGCGATTCCGCCGAGCACCTGGCGAAGCGGCGAGTGCAACGCTTCGACGCGAAACGCGCCCGCATCCAACCCCACGACCGACAAACGGTGTTTGCGACCTGCCAAAGGCGAGCGATCCAAATGCTGCGAAGCCTGCAAATCGGCGCGGTCGGGAATGATAGTCACGACGATGGCGCGGCGGTCGTTCGACAGTTCAATCGAAGCTTCGCGCGGCCCCAAATAGTCGCCAAACCACGTCGAGCGATTGGGCTGAACGGTGAATTTGCGGATGATGACCGGCGCCGCGAACCTCAATTCAACATCGACCAAAGGTTGCGGCTGTTCCCAGCCGCCGTCCGCGAAATAGGGATTGGAAAACTCCGAACGTCCCAGCGAAATCGCCGCACCGTCGATTGGATACGCGTCGAGCGCCACGTAAGCGGGCAACTTCGAGCGCGTTTGCACCAATCGCAACCGCACCGACTGCGTCGGGCGCGGGTTAAACCCGTTGTCCACGTCCACAAAATCGCGGAAGTCGCCGCCAAATCGAACCGTGCCATCGGTTTGAATGCGCACGACCACCGCGTTCGGCAACCGTTTCACCGAAATCCCCGTAATGTTGGAAAATGAAGTCGCCAACTGCGCGCTCGCCGGATGCTGCATCACAATTGACGCAAACAGTAGCAACCAAATCCCTCTCACGCTCGCGTTCAAACGCCGCCGCAACCCTGTTGGAATTGACCTGAGCGCGCTCGCACCTTGACGGAACACGATTGTAGAGGCTGAAATTGCGCCCACGTCAACGACAATCGCGCCCACGTCAGCTATGGGAGCGTTCAGGTCAGCCACGAAAGCGCTTGAATCTATTTCCGTAGGCATCGTTTCCGTGTGAACGGAATTCGTCTTGTCCGCGTGGCTGTCTGGACGGTTGACAGATGGGGCGAATTCTAGTTCTACGGAGGTGATGCACGGGGAAGGGCAACGCGAAAGGGTGTTGAAGAGGTTGAAGCGGTGCGCGGTGTTCATCGCCCGCGTCCCGGTGCAGGTTGGGGTGCGGTCGGGGCGCCGGGCAAGGGCGAATCTACGAACGGGCCGCGCACTTTGGGCGCCTCGAAGTTGGGCGGCGGCAAGGGCACGTTCAGATTTGGCGTCAAAAAGCGGTTTTTCAGCGCGGTTTCTTCCCCTGCGGGCAGATGTCCGGTGTCACTCAAGATGCGGGGCGTGATGAACAGCACCAATTCCGAGTTGGTCGTGCGGCGGTCGCGTGAACGAAAGAGCAACGGGCCGAGAATCGGCAGGCTGCCCAGAATCGGGACGCGCGTTGTCACGTCGCGCGTTTCCTGTTGCTTGAGACCGCCGATGACGATGGTTTGTCCGTCTGAAACGCGCACGCGGGTGTTGGCGGTGCGCGTCGATTTTTCGGGCAAACGCGTCACGGGATCGAGCGCTGATAAAGTCGAAACTTCGGCGTTCACGTCGATGACGATTTGTTTTTCGCCGCCGGTGTAAGGCGTCATGTCGAGTCGCACGCCCGCGTCGATGAAGTTGCGCTGTCCCTGCCCAGTGTCGATGGGCGTGACGATGTAGCGTTGGCGACCCACGAAAATCGAAGCGCGCCGTCCCGAAATCGTGGCAATGCGCGGGTTGGCCCGCACGCGGGCGCGCCCTTTTTCCTGCAAAGCCGAAAGTTGCGCCAGAAATTGTTTGGGAAGCGTCGTGAGCGCCTGGTAATTGACGGTGCCTTGATTGGGCGACAGAGAAATCGCTTTGCCGCCGTTCTGATAGGTCAAGTTTAAGTTGAGTTGGTCGAGTCCGGTGTCGGTCAGTTCAACGAGCAACAGGTCAACGACGATTTGCGAAGAGGGAATGTCAAAGCCAGCGATGTCCGCGCGGAATTTGGCCAGCACTTCGCTTGGGGCGGACAGCACAACGGCGTTTTGTTCGGAGTTGACTTTGACGTAATCTTGCAAAAAGACGGGCAACAAGTTGCGCGCGTTGTTGGCGTCCACGTATTTGGTCGAGATTTGGTCGATGTCCGACAGGAGGTAGCTCGACGCTTTGCTGGGAATGCCTTCGGAAACGATGGTCACGCCATCGACATCCGCCGCTGCCAGACCATAAGCCCCGGCAATCGAGGAGATGATTTCGCTCGCCGGACGATTTTTGACGGCGATTGTGATGCGCCGCGAGACGGTGTCATCCACGACCAGTTTCAAGTTCGCGCGCGCGGCGATGGTGGTCAAGATTTCCGGCGCATCGACGCCCACAGCGAACACCGAAAGCGACTCGGCGGTGCCCGTCACTTCAAGCGTGCCCCTCGCCGGAAGCTTTGGTCGCGCGGCGGGAGTCGGAGGCGCGTCAGCGCCCGAAACGCCGTTGACAGCGCCCGAAGTGCCGTTGGCGCCGCCATCGCCCGCGCCGTTTTGAGAGCCATCGTTTGGCCCGTTTGTAGTTGTCGCCGGGGTGCCCGCGTTTTGGGTCGCGTTCTGGGTGCTACCGTTTCGGTTGTTGCCGTTTTGCGCGGCGCCACTTCGCGTGTTGCCGTTGTTTTGGGTGCTACCGTTTTGCGCGCCGTTATTTCGGGCGTTGCCTCCACGAACGCCGCCCCTGTTTTGGTTGTTGCCAGTTCGTCCGTTTCCGTTGCCGTTGTTTCTGGCGCTGCCATCCCCGTTCTGGCTGCCACTGCGGTTGTTACCGTTGCGGTTACGGGTGTCGCCCGTTCTGTTGCTATTGTTGTCGTTATTTGCGTTTTGGGCGGTTCCTCCGGTCACGGCGCCGGGGCTTTGGCTGGGCAGCACCGAGGCCGCGCCGCTGGTATTGGAGCCTCCGTCAGTGGAACCGGTGTTGCCCGTGACGACAGGCGCGGACGATGCGGCGCCGTTCGCTTGCAAGGGCGAAGTGTCGGGAACGGTCAAAGGCGTCGAGGAACCGGTGGTGGCTGATGTTGCGGGCGTGGTGGGCGAGGTAGGAGAAGTGACGGGCGCAGCTGAAGTTTGCGCTTCGGTTGAGGTGGCACTTAAAAGAGCGCACAAAAAAAGCGCGAACACGTCGCGCTGGAACAAACGATAAAGCATGAAGTCGGAAGCCGCAGGAAACGACGCGTAGGGCGCGGAAGGTGTTCCGCGACGCGGGTCGAATGAATTGACCTACCTGCGCCGCGCGCCGAACAAAACCACGCCCGCCGCGACGCCCACGTTGAGCGAATCGACGCGGCCTGACATCGGGATAAACGCCAGTTCATCGCACGCCTCGCACGCGCGCTGGGAAAGCCCGGAGCGTTCGTCGCCCATCCACAGCCAGAAATCGCGCCCGAACTCGATCTGTTCGTAAGAGCGCGCGCCTTCCAGCGCCGTTCCAATCCAGCGCGCGCCGGACTTCTCTTTGAAAGCGAGCAAGTCGCGCCAACTCGCGCGAACCAAAGATTGCGAGAAAATCGCGCCCATCGAGGCGCGCACCGCTTTGGGCGCCCAGAAATCGACATCCGGCCCGCAAGCGATGAGGCCGCGCGCGCCGCCCGCTTCCGCTGTGCGCAGCATCGAGCCGAGGTTGCCGTCGTTGTTCACCGATTCCAGCGCGATCCAAACGCCCTCGCCCGCGAAGGCCTCTTCGGGACTTTTCAGTTGTTGTCGCGCGATGCCGACGACGTTTTGCGCATCTTCGCCATTGCTCATGGCGCGCAGTTCGACTTCTTCCACGCGATGACACCTCACGCCGTGCTCGCGCGCTTCGACAACTAAAAAGCGCGTGCTGTCGTCGCCATTCGAGCACCAAAACAGCGTTTCCAGCGCGTCGAATTCCATCGCCAAGTTGACGGCGCGCACGCCTTCGATGAGAAATCGCCGCCGCGCGTCGCGCTGGGCGCGGGTTCGCAGCGACAGCGCATCTTCGAGCAGAAAGGGTGTTTCGTGTTCAGAGGAAGAGTTCACCTCCCGGCGAGAATGATGTTTCATGGTTGGATTTGGGCGACGAGACGCGCGAAAATGGCGCGCCGAACCGAAGTTCGGCGCGCGACAGACAAACGGAATGGGATGGTTTTGGGTTGGAGCATCAACTCCCCGCGCGAGGTGCGAGTCGCGGCGCGGGGCCAAAAGATGAAGGGGATTTTAACTCAAGGCAGCAACTCGGCGGTGCCTTTGTCCGGCGTCAGCGCTTCCGGTGCGAGAAGGCGAGGTGCGGTTCAAGTAAGTGATCAAGCTTTGCCGCTCGGATGTTTTCATCCGCGGCGCGGTCTTGCGCAGCAAAGCGTCAAAGGCCGCGACCTCTTCGGCCTTGTCGGGGTAGCCGATGTTTTCCTGAGTTCCGTTGGGGCCGCGAAGGGCATTGCTGTCCGCCAATTTGTGGCCTTTGGCATCGACAACAGCATAAAATGGCAGGCCAGATTCCGCGCCGCCCAACTTGTCTCTTTCTTGCGCTGCGCTGTTTTCGTCCACATCCAGAGGAACAATGACGTAACTGTCGGTGAACAGCTTTTTGAACTCCGGCTTGTTCATCACCGCGTCGAGCCGCCTGCACCAACTGCACGACGCCGAGTGGAACATCACCAGGACGTTCTTGCGCTCTTTACCTGCCCGCTTTTGCGCCGAGATCACCAACTGAGGCGCAGGCGTAGAAAAGGTTGGCGCAGCGAATGTTGCGCTTGAAAATGCAGCTAGGCTGCACACGAGGATGAGTCCTATTGTTTTCATTTTGGTTTGCTTGCACCGTCCCCTTCTTTTACATCTTCCCGCGCATCATCTTCGCGGGATTAAACCCGCGCGGCATTTTCATTTTGCCGCTTTGCATCGCTTGCAACTGCTTCATCATCTTTTGCATATCGCGGAATTGGTTGAGCAACTTGTTCACTTCCTGCACGCTCGTTCCTGAACCTGCCGCGATGCGTTTTTTGCGCGAAGAGTTGATGAGGTCGGGGTTGCGCCGCTCTTTGCCGGTCATCGAAAGCACGATGGCTTCGACGCGCTTCATGGCGCGTTCGTCCATGCCGGGCGCCTGACCGCCGGGCATTTTGGGCATGCCGGGCAGCATTTCCAGGATTTTTTCCATCGGCCCCATTTTGCGCATTTCGCGCATCTGCGCCAAGAAATCCTCGAAGTCGAACACGCCTTTGCGCATCCGCTTTTCCATGTCTTCGGCGCTCTTCACGTCGAAGTTCTTTTGCGCGGTTTCAATCAGCGACAACACATCGCCCATGCCCAGAATGCGGCCCGCCATGCGGTCGGGATGGAACTGCTCGATGGCGTCCAACTTTTCGCCGACGCCGATGTATTTGACCGGAACGCCCGTCACCGAGCGCACGCTTAAAATCGCGCCGCCGCGCGCGTCGCCGTCCATCTTGGTGAGAATGACGCCCGTGAGCGGCAACATTTCGTTGAAGGCACTCGCCGCGTTCACGGCGTCTTGACCCGTCATGGCGTCAAGGGCGAGCAAGGTTTCGTTTGGTTGAACAGCTTCGGCGATGCTCTTGGCTTCGGTCATCATCGCTTCATCCACGTGTAAACGGCCTGCCGTATCGATGATGACCAAGTCGAAGCCGTGATCGCGGGCGTAAGCCACGCCGCGTTGCGCGATGTGAACCGGGTTTTCTTTGCCTTCTTCGTAAACCGCGACGCCAACTTGTTTGCCAACGGTTTGCAATTGCAAAATCGCTTGCGGACGATACACGTCGCAGGCGATGAGCAGCGGTTTTTTGCCTTCGCGCTTGAGAAGGCCCGCGAGTTTGCCCGCCGTTGTGGTTTTGCCTGTGCCTTGCAAACCGGCAAGCATGATCACCGTCGGCGGGCGGCTCGACCAGTTGAGGCGATGCGTTTGTCCGCCGAGCAACTCTTGCAGTTCGTCGCGCACAATGGCCACGACCATTTGATCGGGTGACAGACTTTCCAACACGTTCGAGCCAACGGCTTTTTCGCGGACACGGGCGACGAACTCTTTAACGATTTTGAAGTTGACATCGGCTTCGAGCAGGGCCAGACGCACTTCGCGCAGAGCCGCGTCTACATCGGCTTCGGTCAAGCGGCCTTTGCCGCGCAATTTGGCGAAGGCACCGGAGATTTTCTCTTGAAGATTGGAAAGCATGGCGTTTGAAGCGAGTGTAAACCGACGCCTCAGTTCGCCCTGCGAAAGTGAAAAAGCGGGGCTTGTGCCCTCTTCCAGTCAAGTCACAATTAAGGACTGGAAGAGGGCACAAGCCCCGCTTTTTCACTTCAGATTTCTTCTCATCCGGTGTCGTCGAATCTTTAGCGCGTTCCACGATTGCGACCGAACAACAGCGCGTCGATGGAAACCAAGCCGGGGCCGGTTAGAAACAGCGTGAGGGCGCCCATGAAGTAAAAAGCCACGTCTTCAAACACATCGGCGCCTTCTGGTGCGCCTGGCGGTTTGATGAGAAAGTGCGGCCCCGGCCCGCTCATGTTCTGTAAAAAGGCCACGAACATGGTGCTCATCACGCCGAGTGCCGCGAGAGGAGTCAGGGCGCCGAACAAAAGGCCCATACCGCCGAAAAATTCGCCTGCCGCTCCCAGCGCTTGCAAAATGCCGGGCGGGTGGCCGGGCATTTTGTCCATCCAGTGGAAAGGACTTTGGATTTTTCCAAAGCCGTGCGTCATCATCGCATAGCCCATGAACAAGCGCAAGAACAAAAGACCCATGCCAGGCAGCCCAGAAGCGTAAAAGCCTGCGTTACGAAACCAATTCATCGCGGTGCACAGGCGCAAATTGAACGCCTTGGTTCCAGAAGAGGCACTGGGTTAAAGCCCCGCTCCTCTTCTCCCTTTTCTGGAAGCTATGGCATCCTTAGCCCGATGCAATCTTCCAACTCGACTTTGGCGCACGAATGCGCTGCTCTGCTCCGCTTGACCTCACCCCCGGTTCCGGCGCTACTGGGTTTCGACGGTTTTGTGGACACCATCTGCGATGCCGTTGAAACGCGCCACAGCGCCCAAAGCTACTCGCGCATCCCAACACTTCGCGCTTTTGGCGAACGCATCGCGGCGGCGGCGGGCAAATCGGCTAACGTCGAAATCGTGCCGACGCTCCTCAAACTGGGCGGCAACGGCCCGATCATGGCCAACGCCTTGAGCGCGCTTGACCTGTCCGTGACCTACTGCGGCATGACCGGACTTGCAGCGCCGCACGAAGTGTTCACCGGGTTTTCAACACGCGCCAAATTGCTTCCGATTTGCGATCCGGCGTTCACCGATGCCTACGAATTTGACGACGGAAAACTTATCGTCGGCAAACACGCGACGGTGGCGCAGGTTTCGTGGGAGTCGATTGAAAAAAACGTCGGGCGCGATGTCTTTGGTTCGGCTTGGACACAAGCGCGCTTTGTCGGCATCGTCAACTGGACGATGCTGCCCTTTATGACGCAGCTCTGGCGCGCGATGCAAAGTGAACTGCCCCAGAATGGCGAGCGCAAAACGCTGTTTTTCGACCTCGCCGATCCTGAAAAACGCGCGCGCGAAGACATCTTCGAGGCGCTGGAAACCATTGCCGCATTTCAAATGAATCACGATGTCATCCTGGGTCTCAACGAAAAAGAAGCGCTTCAAGTCGCGCAAACCCTCGATATTTCAACGCCGCTCGGAGATGTCTTAGACCATCAAAGCGCGCCGCTTCTGGCGGCGGCGATTTGCGCTCGCCTGGAAATCGGCGTCGTGGTGATTCACCCGACACGCTTCGCCGCTGCCGCTTCAGCCAACGACGCAGCGTGTGTGGCTGGCCCGTGGATCGCCTCGCCGCTGATTTCAACTGGCGCAGGCGACCACTTCAACGCCGGATTTTGTTTGGGACAACTGCTTGGCGGAAGTCTCGCCCAGTCGCTGCAAATTGGCGTGGCAACGAGCGGCTTTTACGTTCGCTCAGCGCAAAGCCCGTCGAAAACTGACCTCGCCGCGTTTTTAGAAGAGCTTTAAGCCGCGAATGACCTCGCGCAACACAAGCTCTAAATTCTCGCTGCCGAGCGTGCTCGCCAAGTTTGAAGCCGCGAATGAATGGGGGCAACTCACCAAATCCCGCTTTTGTGGGCTGGAAGCCAAGGGCGTAATCTGCAAAAGCGGGATTTGGTGAGTTGCCCCCATTCATTCGCGGCCAATTGTTTATGTCTCGTCTCGATCACATCAATTTAGTCGTCGCCGATTTAGAGCGCGCGGCGCATTTCTATGAACACGTTTTCGGCTGGCGTCGCGGCTTTAGCGCCGAACTGCGTGGCGAATGGATCGAGCGTGTTTCGGGGCTGGAAGGCGTTCGCGCCAGTTGTTTGTTTCTGGAGTTTCCCAACGGCGGCGCGCGCATCGAACTCATTCGCTACGATTCGCCCACCGGCGAGCACTTCGACTTGAACTCGCGGGCCAACACGTTCGGCGCGCGGCACATCGCCTTTGAAGTGGAAAACATCAACGCGACTTTGGAAAAAGTGCGCGAACTCGGTTTAGAAGCGCTCGGTTCCGTTGAAGAAGTGCCCTTTCGCGTCGGCAATCTGGGCACGAAACGGCTGGTCTATTTCCACGACTTCGATGGCGTGTTAGTTGAAGCGGCGGCTTATCAAAAAGCCGTATCGTAGCAACGCGCCTTGCCGCGTCTTTGGCTTCGCGTCATCAGAAAGACGCAGCAAGGCGCGTTGCTACGATACGTTCAAATCGAAAGGGGCCACAAACGATTTGCCGTCGAGCGAAAACGAAAACCAGGCGCGCCAGGCGCCTTTTTGCCCCGGCGAAAGGGAAGGAGCCACGCCGATTTCGTGAACGAGGGTTTGGCCATCGGGCGACAAAGCTGTGAACGATTGATCGGCCACTTCGCCAGTCGCGCCGCTGATTTGAGGTGACAAAACTGTTTTCTGGTTCACCTTCAGTTGCGTGAGGGGCAGCGAAACGAAAACGGGCGCACGTGTTCCGTAGCTGCTCGCATCGACGCTGTAGGCTGTCGCCGAGCCGCCCGGCGTGGCGACGGGAAGCGATGGAACAACGCTTGGATCGCCCTGAACCGTTAAATCCCAGTGCGCGAATTCGACGGGCAGGATTTTGGAATCCTTCAAATCATCCATCGACAGTTCATCTTTGGCGACAACGGGTTGATACTCGACCCACAGCGTATACGGGCCGTTGCGCGGGATCGTCCAATCGGTGACGAACGAGCCGTATTGCGCGTATTTGGGCTTTTGCGATAGAAACACCTGGCGGTCTTTGGACACGAGCCACGCGTTCATCAGCACTTCGGTTGTGCCTTTATCTTTCGAACTTTGGGGCAGGGCGTTGAAGAACTTCCATTCTCTGCGCGTGCCGTCGGGTTTGTCGTGGATGTCGAACACCTTGAATTCCCAGATCGAGGTTTGTCCGGCGCGCGGCGGAGAGGGTTGCGACTTGGCTTCGAGCTTGGTGTTTTTGGTGCCCGTCGCCGTGCGCAATTTGATGAGCTTCAATCCTTCAGGCGTGGGCGGTTTGGTTTGCTCGCACCCCGAAAGACCCAGCGCGCAAAGCGTCGTGCATCCCAGAAGATAACGGTTCATAGATGAGCTTTCGACGCCCGCGAACGAACCAATTAGCGCGCACTTCCCTGCAAGTGACGCGCGAAAAACTGGTAGTCATCTAAACCGTGGAACATGGCCAGCCCTGCCCCTGCCGTTCAAAGGTAACTCAAGTCGATTTGGTTTTGTCGGCTTTGTCTTTGAGGCGCTCGATTCGTTCTTTGGCGCAGATGCGCACGTTTTTGAGGTGCTCGGAATACGATTTGGCGAAGAGGTGCTTTTTGAGACGCGGCGAATACACGTAAAACAAGGCGTCGGTTGAGGCGGGCCGCGCGGCGGCTTTGAGCGCGGCTTTGCCTGGGTTGCAAATCGGGCCGGGAGGCAAACCGTCGTTCAAATAGGTGTTGTAGGGCGAAGGGATTTTCAAATCGGCATACAGCAAGCGCGCTTTGTGGCCCTGCCCGCCGTCTTTGAGTTGGCGCGCGTATTGGATGGTCGCGTCGATTTGCAAGCGCATCGGCCTGTTCAAGCGGTTCAAAATGACGCCCGCGACAACCGGCATTTCCTCGCGGCCCGCCGCTTCGCGCTCAACTAACGATGCCAAAGTCACCAGTTCCGAAGTCGAAAGCGGCTTGCCATCGACTTTGGGAAACGGGCGCGGCAACGCTTTGAGCGTGGTTTTAAAGCCGTCTTGCAAATGCGCGATGAGAGATTTGGGCGACGCGTCGATGGGCAACAAGTAGGTGTCCGGGTTAAGCGTGCCTTCAAAAGGCGGCGTTTTGCCGGTCGGATAGAGCATCGCGGGCAGTTCTTTGGCACCGGGAAAGCCTTCTTTTTGCAAACGCGCGGCGATTTGCCAGCCAGTGAAGCCTTCGGGAAAGGTGATTTTGGTGTGCGTCGGGCCGACTTTGAACAGGCGCGCCAACTCTTCAGGTGAAGCTTTGGCGGGCAAATAATAAGCGCCTGACGCGACCGATTTGAGGCCCACTTTGTCGGCGACTTCATCGAACGCCGTGACATCGCGGATTTTGCCCGATTTCTTGAGGCGGTCGGCGAGGGTTTGCACGCTCCAGTTGGACGGCACGCGCGCGACGCGCTCCGGCATCACGATGGGGCCAAAGCGGTAGATGCGCCGCTTTTCTTGCCACCTCTTGTAATAGAGATAACCGCCGCCCCCCGCGCCGCCCAACAGGAGCAGAAGCAACAAGACAACAAAGGGCGCCTTCGAGCGGCGAGGCCGCAATTGGGTTTCAACCATGAACAGAAAAAGCCCTGTAGTGTGGCAAAATATGTCCACCGCAGAAGTCAGGATTTCCCAACGGGGCGCAACTCAAGCACAAACGGGCCAAATCAAACAGTTGTTCTGGAAAAACGAGGACAAGCGTTGTGGCGATGATCCTTCTCTAAACACAAAGGTTTCACTCTGGTGGTATAGCCACTCGCAGAGCAAAAACACCCACAGGATTGTCCGTTGAAGGGAGCGGTGCACCAGAAGAATCTGCTTCCAGCTTGGAATATGTCCATGGCCGCGAGTCAGTTCTTCTGGCGCACCGCTCCCTTCAACGGACAATCCTGTGGGTGTTTGAGAGGGGATGACCGTTACTTCACGAAGGAACATAGGAAACCGCCGCAACACACGAACAACTCGAACCACTTCAATGCGCGTCCGCCGCGCCCGCACCGCCGCCAGCTTTACCGGAACGCAGCAAGAACACACACGGTGATACAATCGCCACGGCAATACCGATCAGCAAAAAGGCGTTGGCGAAACTCAACGTCGCTGCCTGCGTTTGCACCGTGCGATTGATGATCGCCAGCGCCGCTTGTTGTGCTTGGGGCAAATCGAAGCCGCGCCCTTGAAGCGAACCGACCAAGCCGTTGTAAGTCGCATCGAATGCCGGGTTGCCAGGATAGATGTTTTTCACCAGGTGCGCGCGATGAGCCTGCGTCTGGTTGGTGACGAAGGTGCCCAAAACGGCGATGCCAAACGAGCCGCCCAGTTGTCGCATCAAGTTCAAGAGCGAGGCGCCCTGCGGGATTTCCGGGCCTTTGAGCGTGGCAAATGCCGCGAGGTTGATCGGCGTGAAGAGCAGTCCCAAACCAAAGCCGCGAATGATGAGCGCGGTGCGCGTGTCCGGTTCGCCGCTTTGCGCGGTCAGATGGCCCAAGTCCCACATCGAGTAGATGAACAGCGCCATGCCGACCATGATGAGCGTGCGCGGCTTGACGATTTGGATTTTGCCGTTGAGCAAGCGCCCGCAGATGATGGCCGCCGCGCCCGTCGCCAGAGCGCCGGGCATGAGCACTAAACCTGTAACGGTTGGTGTAAAGCGCAAAATCGACTGCGCGAACAGCGGAAAGATGAAGATGCCGCCATACAAACCAAAGCCAAGCGCGCCAAACAAAATCATCGCGGCGCTCAGGTCGCGGTTCTTCATCACGCGCAGGTTCACGATGGGCGCTGGATTGCGTTCGGACAGTTCCCACCACAAAAACGCGCTCAAAGCGCCCGCCGCGAGAATGGTCAGGCGCAGAATCGTGGCGCTTTGAAACCAATCGTCGGAGTTGCCTTCTTCGAGCACATATTGCAACGATGCCAACCCAACCGTCAAAAGCCCAACGCCCCACCAGTCAACTGCCGTGCGTTTCGTGGCGTATTTCGCGTCGGTCAAAAATGAACTGACAACGGCGAGCGAAAACAATCCGATGGGCAAGTTGACGAAGAATATCCACGGCCACGAATAGTTGTCGGTGATGTAACCGCCCAGTGTCGGGCCAATCGTTGGCGCCACGATGATGCCCAGCACGTAGATCGACTGAACCGTGCCCTGCTGTTCTGCCGGAAAAATTTCGCGGATGGTGCTTTGTGCAGTTGACAAAAGAGCCGCGCCGCCCGCACCTTGCAAGATGCGCCAGAACACCAGTTCGCCCAATCCATGCGAGGTGCCGCAAAAAAGCGAGGCGATCAAAAACAAAATGATCGAGCCGCTGAGATAGCGCCTGCGCCCAAATCTTCCGGCCAGCCACGCCGTCATCGGCAAGACGACGACGTTGGACAGGATGTAACCCGTCGAAACCCAGCCGATTTCTTCGCTCGTGGCTCCCAGGTTGCCCGCCATTTGCGGCAAAGCGACGTTGACGATGGTCGTGTCAAGCACTTCCAGAATCGCTGCCGTGATGAGTCCGGCGAGGATGAGCCAGCGATACGGCGACAGTTCCTCTTCTTGAACCGGAGCGGCGGGCGCGGCTTGAGCGGCGCCGGGACGAGCTAATGATCGAGTGGCCATGATGAATGATTTGAACGCAACGATTGAACGGCAAACGGTGGCTTATATCAACTTCCTGAAGTATGTTGCCGATGCTTCGTATCCTATTGCTTCATAAAAACTTTCTGCTCTGCGAGTCGCCAAAGCGATGATCCTACAATCTTGAATTGTCGCCCATTCTTCTACGCTCTGCACAAGCGCTTTCCCGACGCCTTGCTTCCGGCTATTTGAATCAACCATAATTTCTTCAACCCATGCAACGCAGCCATTAGCATAAAACGTGTTGTGACTGAACGCGAAAACATAGCCGATGACTTCTTCTTTCACTACGGCTACGCATAGGTGAGCGCTCGGATCATCTACCAACATCAGGAATGAAGCGCGGAATTTTTCTTCCTCTACTTCAAATAAAAAATCCCCGCAGCAAGCTACGGGGTATTTGAATGAAGGAGTCTACGGTGGTTGTCAAGGGTCGTCAAAGAGAACAAGCTGCTGTTGATGGAGTTGTTGATACTCTTGGGAGTTGCCCTGG
>JAABUM010000681.1_pt1 | contig 56935 bp, 49 predicted proteins | sample 5559161 | NCBI WGS metagenome assembly JAABUM01 (sample SAMN10711868, study PRJNA513369) | rock metagenome | isolation source: Antarctica rocks | place: Antarctica: Victoria Land, Siegfried Peak nord
GAGGCCCCGAACTGGATCAACGTGATCGCGGACGAGGTCGGGCTCGATCTGGTCCAACTGAGCGGCGATGAGCCCCCCGCCGATCTGACCGCGATCGCGCGCCCGACCCTGCGCTCGGTGCGGGTCGCGGCGGGGGCCGACGCCGACGCGCTCGACGCGCCGCTGGCCGACGCCGACGCGCGCCTCGCCGGTCGCGATGGTGGCCCGCTCGGCCACCCGCTGCTGCCCCTCCTCGACGCCCATGTGCCGGGTGAGTACGGCGGCACCGGCGCGCGGGCCGACTGGGCAGTCGCGGCCGCGCTCGCCAGTCGTCGCCCCGTCCTCCTGGCCGGGGGCCTCACGCCGGAGAACGTCGGCGCGGCGATCCGCGCGGTGCGCCCGTTCGGCGTCGATGTGAGCAGCGGGGTGGAGACCGACAAGGTCAAGGATCTCGCCAAGATACGGGCGTTCATCGTGGCGGTGCGCGCGGCGGACCGCGAGCGGGAGGTGACGACATGAACGGCACACGCGGCCACCCCCGCCGCCACGGGCGCGACGATCGCCCGACCGGTGCACTCTGGCACCCCTATTGGCGACGCCACGGCAAACGACATGACTAACCACTCACGACTCACGACCGACTCAGAGAGGAGCACGAAGACGATGACCACCGCCACCATGACCGCCCCCGCGACCCCCGCGAAGACCGGCGCGACGCCGCGCATCTTCTCCGGCATCCAGCCGAGCGGTGCCCTGCACATCGGCAACTATCTCGGCGCGATCAAACGATGGGTCGTGCAGCAGCACGAGGCCGATTCGATCTTCTGCATCGTCGATATGCACGCGATCACCGTGCCGCAAGACCCGGTGGCGCTGCGCGACTCCACGCGCGAACTCGCGGCGGGGCTCTTCGCCGCCGGGCTCAATCCGGCCCACATGGCGCTCTTCGTGCAGTCGCACATCAGCGCGCACGCCGAACTGGCCTGGATCCTCAACTGCTTCACGCCGATGGGCTGGCTCGAACGGATGACCCAGTTCAAGGATAAGGCGGCGCGCGAGGGGACGGAGCGCGCCTCCGCCGGTCTCTTCACCTACCCGGCCCTGATGGCCGCCGACATCCTCCTCTACGACACGAACCTCGTGCCGGTCGGCGAGGATCAGAAGCAGCACATCGAGCTGACGCGCGACGTGGCGGAGCGGATCAACACCCGCTTCGGGGATGTCTTCGTCCTCCCCGCGCCGAGCATCAGCGCGGAGGGCGCGCGGATCATGTCGCTGACCGAGCCGACTCGCAAGATGTCGAAGAGCGAGCCGGACGGCGCACTCGCCCTCCTCGATTCGCCGGATGTGAACCGCAAGAAGATCATGCGCGCGGTGACCGACTCCGGACGCGAGGTCCGCTTCGATGCGAGCCGCCCCGGCCTCTACAACCTGCTGGAGATCTACCACCTCTTCTCCGATGAGACGCGCGAGACGGTCGAGGCGCGTTTCGAGGGGAAGGGGTACGGCGACCTGAAGAAGGGCCTAGCCGAACTGGTGGTCGAGTCGCTACGCCCGATCCAGGAGCGTTATGTCGAACTCCTCGCCAACCCCGATCACCTGGACGAGTTACTGCGCGGTGGGGCGGCGCGCGTCGAGCCGATCGCGCAGGCGACGTTGAAGCGCGCGAAGATAGCGGTCGGGCTGGGATAAGGACGCCGCCCTGGAGGCATTGCGCCCTTCATGGGTGGGAGCCACTGGCGAACGACGGATGATGCAGAAGATCGCACGTCACTGGCATACAGAGTCGGATACGTCGTCCGGCGCGGCAGATATTTCCGTCACGCCAGGTAAAACAGGAGCGAGACATGACACAATCACAGATGGTCGACGAGGAGCGCATCGCGGTAGACGCCGCGCTCGAAACAACCGCCGCGAAGGCACCGTTCACCTCCGAGCCGGATGCGCGCGGGCGTTTCGGGCAGTTCGGCGGCAAGTACGCGCCGGAGACGGTGATGGGCGCGCTGGACGAGTTGGAGGCGGCCTATGATGCCGCGCGCCAGGATCCGGCCTTCCTGGCCGAGTTCGCCCGTTTGGAGGCGGAGTACGTCGGCCGCCCGACCCCCCTCTATCACGCGGCGGCACTCTCGAAGCGGATTGGCGGCGCGCAGATCTACCTCAAGCGCGAGGATCTGGCCCACACCGGCGCGCACAAGATCAACAACGCGCTCGGGCAGGGACTGCTCGCGGCGCGGATGGGCAAGCAGCGGGTCATCGCGGAGACCGGCGCGGGGCAGCACGGGGTCGCCACGGCCACCGTCTGCGCGATGCTCGGCATGGACTGTGTCGTCTACATGGGCGAGGTCGACATCGCGCGGCAGGCCCCGAACGTCGCGCGGATGAAGCTGCTCGGCGCGGAGGTCCGCCCGGTCACGTCCGGCAGCCGCACGTTGAAGGACGCGACCAACGAGGCGATCCGCGACTGGGTCACCAATATCACGAACACGTACTACATCATCGGCTCGGTCGTCGGGATGCACCCCTACCCGCGCATGGTGCGCGACTTCCAGGCGATCATCGGTCACGAGTCGCGGCGACAATCGTTGGAACAGCTCGGGCGGCTGCCGGACCATATCATCGCCTGCGTCGGCGGCGGCTCGAACGCGATCGGCATCTTCCACCCCTTCCTCGGCGACGAGGCGGTGCGCCTGATCGGCGTGGAGGCGGCCGGACATGGCCTCGCCAGCGGCGAACACTCGGCCTCGCTGACCGCCGGTCAGGTGGGGGTGCTGCACGGCTCGCGCTCCTACCTCTTGCAAGACGAGAACGGGCAGGTGCTGGAGGCGCACTCGATCTCCGCCGGACTCGACTATCCCGGCGTCGGCCCCGAGCACTCCTATCTCAAGGACATGGGCCGCGCCGAATACGTCTCGATCACCGACGATGAAGCACTCGAAGGCTTCCAGCTCCTCTGTCGCACCGAGGGGATCATCCCGGCGCTCGAATCGGCCCACGCGGTCGCCTACGCGGCGAAGCTGGCGGCGGAGCGGCCGCAGGAAGAGATTATCCTGATTAATCTCTCCGGGCGCGGCGATAAGGATCTCGATACGGTGATGGCGGCGCTGGGGCTCTGAGCCCCAGTCGCCACGCTGCGCGCCTGAAAGGAGCGATAGACGATGACACAAACGGTCGAGAGCCAGCCGGGAGCGGGGTCCGCGCCGCAGCCGAGCAGGATCGCCGCGACCTTCGCGCGCCTGAAGGCGGAGGGGCGCACGGCGCTGATGCCGTACCTGACGGTCGGCTACCCCGACGTGGCGACGACGCTCGCGGCGGTCCCGGCGATGATCGAGGCCGGTGCCGATCTCTTCGAACTAGGGATGGCCTTCTCGGACCCGCTGGCCGATGGGGTCACGATCCAGCGCACGAACCAGCACGCCCTCGAACAGGGTGTCACTACTACCACGACCCTCGATGTGGCGCGGCAACTCCGTGCGGAGGGGGTCGAGGCACCGCTGATCGCGATGGGCTACTTCAACCCGATCCTGCATTACGGCATCGAGCGCTTCGTCGCGGACTGCGCCGCCGCCGGGATCGATGGGGTGATCATCCCCGATCTGCCGCCCGAGGAGAGCAACGAGGTAGTGGAGGCGTGCCGCCGCCACGGGCGCGACTTCATCCTCTTCGTTGCGCCGACCAGCCCGGATGCGCGCATCCGTGAGGTCGCGGCGCGGGCGAGCGGCTTCATCTACTGCATCTCGCTCACCGGGGTCACCGGCGCGCGCGCGGCGCTGCAAGACGGCCTCGCGGACTACCTGGCACGGATCCGCACCTACACCGATCTGCCGCTCTGCGTCGGCTTCGGCATCTCCAAGGCCGAGCATGTCGCCCAGGTCGGACAGATGGCCGAGGGCGCGATCATCGGCGCAGCGGTCCTCACCCGCCTCAGCACGGTCGAAGATCGCCCCATCCCCGAGCGCGTCGCCGCCATCGCCGACTACATCCGTGAGGTACGGGGGTAAGAACGAGGGATCACCGCAGAGACGCAGAGACGCAGAGAACGGACGAGATAGGGGACGAAAGGGGATGGAACAGGAGGTACAGAGGTACAGAGGAAGAAAGGAGAGAAGGCACGATTTGGGGTGGGCGGTGCCAGCACGCAGGCAGCGCCCCTCGGCGGAGCAAGTGCTGATACGCTGGCAGTGGCGATGGCCCCCTCTCCTCGTATCGTTCTTTTCTCCTTTGTGTCTCTGTATCTCTGTGTCTCGGAGGCCAACGTCTTTCCCCAGCAAACTTGCCAAATCCCCCCACTGCCGCCATGATCTCCGTATTGGACGATGATGGTGGGGAGGGATCATGGGGCAAATGCTCTGCCGTGGGGTACGTGGCGCGACAACGGTCGAGACGAATACCGCCGAGACGATCCGCGAGGCGACCGCCGAACTCCTGCAAGCACTGGTCGAGGCCAACGACATCGAGCATGATCGCGTCGCTAGCATCGTCTTTACTACGACGATGGACCTGAACGCCGCTTTCCCGGCGGTCGCCGCGCGCGAACTGGGCTGGACCGACATCGCCCTGCTGAACACGCACGAGATGGCGGTGCCGGGCGCGCTCCCGCGCTGCATCCGCATCCTCCTCCACCTCAACACCGAACGCTCCGCCAGGGAGATCAAGCACATCTACCTCCGCGACGCGCGCAAACTCCGCCCAGACCTCGTCGCGCAGGCGGGCGGCTGGAGCGAAACGCTCGACCGGTAGGGGACGAAACAGGGGGCACAGAGACCCAGAGGGGGACGGGAGGGAGAGTAAGGGGAATCGTGCCGCACTGATGTTTCTTCGACAGTTTTTATCCCTCTGCTGTAGCCCAACGTTCTCTCATCTTTTCCTCTTTCCGTCCTCTACGTCTCTGTGTCTCCTGTTCCGTCCCTTCTTAACCAGTGAGGAACCATGCAAGACCCCCAGTTCGACCATGCCGATGCCGCGTTCTCCGGCGAGACACGCATCTATCTCGACCATGCGGCGACGACGCCGGTCGATGAGGCGGTGGTGCGCGCGATGCTCCCCTACTGGACGAGCGTATGGGGGAACCCCTCGAGTCTCTACGCGGCGGGGCGCACGGCGCGCACGGCGATCGATGCGGCGCGCGCGGCGGTCGCGCGCGTCCTCGGCTGTGCGCCGAACGAGATCGTCTTCACCGGAGGCGGCACGGAGGGGGACAATCTCGCGCTGAAAGGGGTCGTGGCAGCGGCAGGTGCGGCGGGTCGACCCACGCACCTGATCACGACCGCGATCGAGCACCACGCGGTGCTGCACGCCGCCGATTACCTGGAACGTTTCGGCACGGCGGTCACGCGGCTGCCGGTCGATGCCGAGGGCTTCGTCGATCCGGCGGCATTAGAGGCGGCGATCCGCCCCGATACCTGCCTGATCTCGATCATGTACGCGAACAACGAGATCGGGACGATCCAGCCCCTTGCCGAACTGGCGGCGATCGCGCGGCGGCACGGTATCCCCTTCCACACCGACGCGGTGCAGGCGGCGGGGAGTCTGTCGCTCGATGTACAGGCGCTCGGCGTCGATCTCCTCACCATCGCGGCGCACAAGTTCTACGGTCCCAAGGGGGTCGGCGCGCTCTACGTTCGTGCCGGGACGCCGCTCCTCTACCAGCAGCAGGGCGGCCCGCAGGAGGGGGATCGACGCGGCGGCACGGAGAATGTCGCGGCGATTGTGGGCCTGGCAGCGGCGCTCACGCGCGTGGAGACCGAGCGTGCGGCCTACAACGACCATTGCCGCGCCCTCCGCGACCGTCTGACCAACGGCATCCTCGCCGCCATCCCCGACAGTCGACTCAATGGCCCGCGCGGCGACCGGCGCCTCGCCAACAACGTCAACGTCGCCTTCGCGGGGGTCGAGGGGGAGAGCCTGATCATCGCGCTCGACCTCGCAGGGGTCGCGGCGTCGAGCGGCTCCGCCTGCACCACTGGCGCGACCGAGCCGAGCCACGTCCTCCGCGCCATCGGTGTTCCCGGCGCGGCTATCGCGGGCAGCCTCCGCCTCACCGTGGGCCGCGACAACACCCCCGCCGATGTGGCTGAACTCCTGGCGCTCCTCCCGGACATCGTCGCCCGCCTCCGCGCTAACTAATGGTAGAGTACGTTTTACCGCAGAGACGCAGAGACGCAGAGAATGAGAGAAGGATGGAGAAACGTCAGAATAATTCGAGCGGACTAACCGACGAAATCATTGGTGCGGCGATCGAGGTACATCGCTATCTCGGTCCTGGTCTTTTGGAATCAACCTATGAAGAGTGTTTTTGCCACGAACTACGCTTACGCCAGATACCGTTTCAGCGACAGCTACTACTCCCGATCAACTATAAGGGGCTGCGAATCGAAGACAAACACTGCATCGATATTCTGGTACGTGATAGTATCGTCATTGAACTGAAAGCGATCGAAGCGATACAGCCAGTTCATCATGCTCAGCTTCTCAGTTATCTGCGCCTGGGTGGCTGGTCGATCGGCTTATTGATGAACTTTCATGTACCGATATTGGTCGATGGTATCCACCGTAAGGTATGGCAACATCCCGATTAATTTCTCTCATTCTCTGTGTCTCTGTGTCTCTGCGGTGAAATAAGGAGGTTGGTATGGTGCTGACACATGCTGGTGGGCTGATCGGACGGGAGTTGGCGGCGGTCGATACGCCGTCGCTGATCATCGATCTCGATGTGCTGGAGCGGAATCTGGCGACGATGGCGGGGTTCTTCAAGGACAAGCACACGAAGCTGCGCCCGCACGCCAAGACCCACAAGAGCCCGATCATCGCGCACAAGCAACTGGCGCTCGGCGCGGTCGGGATCACCTGCGCGAAGCTCGGCGAGGCCGAGATCATGGTCGAGGCCGGGGTGCCGGACGTGCTCGTCGCCAACCAGATCGTCGGGCCGACGAAGATCGCCCGCCTCGTCGGGTTGCTGCACCACGCGCGCGTCACCGTCGCGGTCGACGACCCGGCGAACCTGCGCGCATTGGCGGCGGCGGCGAGCGAGCGCGGCGTGACCCTCGATGTGCTGGTGGAGATCAACACCGGCATGAATCGCTGCGGCGTCGAGCCGGGCGAAGGGGCGGTGACGTTGGCACAGGTCGCGGCGGACCTCCCCGGCATCCGCTTCCGGGGCATCCAGGCGTATGAGGGGCACCTGGTCAACATCGCGGACAATGCGGAGCGCGCCGAGCGGGTACGCGCGGCGATGGCCCCGATCATCGCGAGCCGCCACGCCATCGAGGCGACAGGATTGCCGGTGGAGATCGTCTCCGGCGGCGGCACCGGCACCTTCGCGCACACCGGCCTCGTGGACGGCTTCGATGAGATCCAGGCCGGCTCCTACGTCTTCATGGACGCGAAGTACGGCGAGATCGGTGGCATCGGCGAGCGCTTCAAGCCCGCGCTGACGGTGCTGGCGATGGTGATCAGTCGCCCCACGAACGACCGCGCGATCCTCGACATCGGGCGCAAGACGCTGGGGATCGATCAGGGGACGCCGCAACTGCTCGATGGCCCGGACGGGGTACGCTTCCTCGGTTTCTCGGAGGAGCACACCACCCTGGCGGTCGAGGGCGCGGCGCGCGATCTGCGCCCCGGCGATCAGGTGCGCGTCATCCCCGGCCACGGCTGCACCACCGTGAACCTCTACGACCGTTACATCGCCTCGCGCGGCGGCATGGTCGAGGCGGTCTGGCCGGTCGCGGGGCGCGGTCGTTCGCAGTAGTGCCAGAAGGGACGATGGCCATGCCAAACCCGCGCGACTTCTTCGTCAACCTGATCATCAAACGCCCGGCGCGTAAGCTGACCTACGCCGACCTGATCGCACGACTCGCAGCGGGCGACACGCGGATCCGGGCACGGATCGCGCGGGCGACGCCGAGCGCGGGGAACAGCAGCGCCCTGCGTCACATCACCGGTATCGAGCGCTGGAGTCAGCGCCGCCTCCGCACGATCCTCGGCGAGTCACCCACGACCGACGAATACGACGGCTACCAACCCGACCCGGCGACCGACTGGCCCGCACTCCGCGAGGAGTGGGCGGCGACCCGCCAGGAGACGATCGCGCTGACGCGCCAGATCGCGGCGGCGGGGATCAACGATGGTACCAAGGCGCACCACAACGGCTTGGGCGACCTCACCGCGCGCGAGTGGCTGGTGTATCTCTCGTCGCACGCCAGCCGCGAGGCGCTCAGGATTCGATGACCGCGCCTCGAACACGTATCGCGGCCTCGTGATGCCGCCCGCGGCGCCTTAATGAGCGTCGCGGGCCGCACCGTGTCCCGATCGGCGAGTCGGGCAGCGGCGTGTAAGGCGTTCCCCTTTGCGCTCGCCCACAATGGCGCGCACTTGAGGCGGATCGCCGTGGATTTTTTGGCGAACGTACGCGCCACCTGTCCTTTCGATCCGTGTCAGGAATCGGGCATGATCTGGTATAATTAAAGGACAGTTTTGATTGCCAGGACGCCAATTTTGCGGCGTCACGGCACGGCAGGAGGCGCGGGTGTCAGCGTTCAAAGTAGTCTCACCTTTCGAGCCAACCGGCGATCAGCCGCGCGCGATCGCGGAACTGACCGAGGGGTTGCAGCGCGGGCTGCACAACCAGACCCTGCTCGGGGTCACCGGCTCCGGGAAGACCTATACGATGTCGAAGGTGATCGAGGCGGTGCAGCGCCCGACCCTGATCCTCGCCCACAACAAGACGCTGGCGGCGCAACTCTACTCCGAGTTCAAAGAGTTCTTCCCGAGCAACGCCGTCGAGTACTTCGTCTCCTACTACGACTACTACCAGCCGGAGGCGTACGTCGCCCGCTCCGACACCTACATCGAGAAGGAATCGCAGGTCAACGAGGAGATCGACCGCCTGCGCCACGCGGCGACGCGCGCCCTCCTCACCCGGCGCGACACGATCATTGTCGCCTCGGTCTCCTGCATCTACGGCATCGGCTCGCCGGAAGATTACGGCAAGACGGTGATCTCGATGCGGCGCGGCGAGGTGGTCCGACGCGACAAGGTCCTCCGCCACCTGATCGACATCCAGTACGAGCGGAACGACGTGAACTTCGTACGCGGCACCTTCCGTGTGCGCGGCGACACGCTGGAAATCTTCCCGGCCTACGAGCAAGTGGCGCTGCGAATCTCCTTCTTCGGCGACGAGATCGAGCGGATCGTCGAGGTCGACCCGCTGACCGGCGAGGTATTGGTCGAGCGGACCCAGACCGACATCTACCCGGCCAAGCACTTCGTCACGACCGAGGAGAAGCTCGGGGCCGCGATCCAGGACATCAGGAATGAACTCGAAGCGCGCCTGAAGGAGATGGAGGCGCAGGGGAAGATCCTCGAAGCGGCCCGCCTGAAGCAGCGGACGACCTACGATCTGGAGATGCTGGAACAGGTCGGCTATTGCAATGGCGTGGAGAACTACTCCCGCCACCTCGCGCGGCGCGGGCAGGGTGAGCAGCCGTGGACCCTCCTCGACTACTTCCCGGACGACTACCTGATCATGGTGGACGAATCGCATATCTCGCTGCCGCAGGTGCGCGGGATGTATGGCGGCGACCGTAGCCGCAAGGAGATCCTGGTCGACTACGGCTTCCGGCTCCCCTCCGCGCTCGACAATCGTCCGCTGACCTTCGATGAGTTCATGCGGCACATCCGGCAGGCGGTCTTCGTGTCCGCGACCCCCGGCCCGTTCGAGCACGCCAACAGCGAGCAGATCGTGCAGCAGGTGATCCGCCCGACCGGGCTGATCGACCCGGAGATCAGCGTGCGCCCGACCACCGGGCAGATCGACGACGTGCTGACCGAGACGCACGCCCGGATCAAGGCCGGGCAGCGCGTGCTGATGACGACGCTGACGAAGCGGATGGCCGAGGATCTCACCGATTACCTCAAGGAGGCGGGCATCCGCACCCAATACCTCCACCACGACATCGAGACGTTGGAACGGGTGGAGATCCTGCGCGATCTCCGTTTCGGGGTCTACGACGTGGTCGTCGGCATCAATCTCCTGCGCGAGGGGCTCGATCTGCCGGAAGTCTCGCTGGTGATCATCTTCGATGCCGACAAGGAGGGCTTCCTCCGCTCGGAAGGGGCGCTAGTCCAGACGATCGGGCGCGCGGCGCGGCACATTTCCGGGCAAGTGATCATGTACGCCGATCGGATGACCGGCTCGATGGAGCGTGCGATCGGCGAGACCTATCGCCGCCGAGCGATCCAGCTGGCGTATAACGAGGAGCACAACATCACGCCGCGCGGCGTCAACAAGGCGATCAAGGATCTCACCGACCGGGTGCGCCAGGTGGCCGAAGATACCGACGCCTACGAGACCGGCGGTGGCGGCGCGGGGGTGATCGCGGAGTTGCCGAAGGAAGAGCTGGCCCGCATCGTCCGCGACCTGGAGACGCAGATGAAGCAGTCCGCGAAGATGCTCGAATTCGAGAAGGCCGGGCAGTTCCGCGACCAGATCATCGAACTCCGCAAGGTGATGGAGGGCGACCCCGCCGACCTGGTCAAGCGCGTCGTCGCCATCGACGCCACGACGAAGAGCAAACCGCCCAAGGCGCGCGGCGAGCAGAACGGGGCGCAAGACGACAAGGCGGGCAAGCCGGGGGGACGCCGCCGCTCGCGCTACTCCTGAGCGGACAGGCGCGCGCCGACGCGATATACTCCCGCTCGCACCAGCATGCAAAGGTTGCGGTCGTTTTGCGGGCGCGGGCGCTGGTGAATATCGCCGACCTTCCGTACAATGTATGTGGGGTCTTGCCACACCGAATTATCGCGGCGGTTGCGGCATCGATAATGCAACAGTCTTCGCGTTCAGAGGTGGGGATAGCAGCCCACCTCGTCGATAGCGGCGACTCGTCGTATGATCTGCGGCGCGGAAAAAGAGTAGGAGAAGGGGGCGGCGATGCCTGATCACTTATCGGAACTCGAGATCGCGTTCGTCGCGTTCGGGCTTACCCTGATGATCTTCGCGGTGCAGGGCTTCATCTCCGTCGCGCTTGAAGGGCGCGAGGTATACGTCGGGCGTATCGCCCCGCACCTGACCAATACGATCAGCCTCTCGCTGATGATCGGCTCGATTCTGCTGTTCGTCCTCTCGCTCGTGCTCGGCACCGGCATCGCGCTCGGCTGGAGCGTGAAGGTACTCGGCTCGCTCGCCGGGATTGGCGCGATCATCCTGGCGCTCATGCTTGCCCCTTACAAGGAAGGGTTCGTCGGCAGCGAGGCCCACTTCGATGATCGCAACGACGGGGTGCCCTGGTAAGCGCTCGATATGAAGGGTTACGCCGCAGTGCTGTTGCCTACGGACTTGGCGATAAGGAGTAGAAGGGCATGGCGACGGGACAGGCACGACTGAATACGCCCACGGGGGCAGGTGCGCGACAAGGTGGACGGTTTTCGCGACGGAATCTCCTCCTCGGGGCGATGGGGGCGAGCGCGGCGGCATTCGTGGCGTCGTTCAGCGTCGTCCCGATCTTCGTCACCAAGGTCTTGCAGATCGAGGTGAAGGAGATCGCGGTCGGGGATAAACTCGTCTACTCTGCCGCAGCCAACGGTAAAGCGGTGGGGGATCCGATCAACGCGAGCGACATTCAGCAGGGTACCCCGATCCAAGCCTTCCCATCGGGCAAGGCGGATAATCAGCAGAACTTGATCGAGATCGTCCGCGTCGGTGCCGGAACGGGGAAAGATGGCCTCGTCGCCTATAGCGCCATCTGCACCCACCTGGGCTGCGTGGTCGGGGCAAAGCTTAATGCGAAGGGCGAGATCGCCTGCCCGTGCCATAACAGCCAGTTCGACCCGGCGAACAAAGCGGCGGTGATCGGCGGTCCCGCGCCGCGCCCGCTCCCCAGCTTGCCGATCGATGTCGGTCAGGACGGGGTGGTGATGGCGGCGGGCCTGTTCAACGATAAGGTTGGCGTCTAATAGTCTGCGGCGACGTGAGGGGAAGCGATGACAGCACACAACTCTCAACCAATCGTGCCACCGGGAACCAGGGACGAGCGGACCCCATCCGGCGCGGCGGAGGCCGGTTCGCCGCAGCTGGAGCGCCACTATACCGGCGTGATGGGCTGGTTCAACGACCGGATCGGGATCGAGGGGCTGTACCAGAAGTTCGGCCATAAGGCGTTCCCGGTACACACCTCGTTCTTCCTCGGCGAGATGGCGATGTTCAGCTTCGTCATCCTCGTCATCACCGGTGCATATCTCGGCCTGCTCTACGTCCCCTCGAACAGCCTGGTCGACTTCAACGGGCAGAAATATCCTGCCGCCTTCGCCAGCGTCAAACTGATCGAGTCGATCCCGGTCGCCAATCTCCTCCGTAACGTCCACCACTGGGGTGCCCACCTGATGATCGCCTCGGTGATCCTGCACTCGATGCGGGTGTTCTTCACCGGGACGTATCGCAAGCCGCGCGAACTCAACTGGGTGATCGGCGTGCTGCTGCTGATCCTGACGGTCGGCGCGGCTTTCATGGGCTACTCGCTCCCCTACGATGCCTTCGCCGTCACCGCGACAGGGATCGGCTATGGGATCGCCCGGTCGATCCCCTACATCGGGAATTTCGCTTCGGAACTGGTCTTCGGTGGTATCTTCCCATCGCTCGGCTCGCTCTCGCGCCTTTACACCCTGCACATTTTCATCATCCCCACCCTGCTCGCCCTGACGATGGCCGCACACCTGGTGCTGTTGATCAAGCAGAAGCACAGCCAGCCGGCCTATGCCCGCAAGCTGTCCGAGCCGGGCAAGGTGCTCGGGACATCCCTCTGGCCGTATCAGGCGGTCCTCGCCGGGCAGTTGCTCCTCTTCATGCTCGCGGGGCTCTTCCTCTTGTCGGCCTTCGTGCCGATTCACCCACTCGATGCCTTCGGCCCGCCCACCGCAGAGACGCCGGAAGTGAAGCCCGACTGGTATCTGATGTGGACCTACGGTTTCTTGAAGCTGGTGCCGCCGAAGGCGATCATCCCCTTGCCGGGTGGCGCGTCGATCGGGCCGGAGTTCATTGGCGGTCTGGTTTTCAGTGGTCTGGTCTTCGGCATCCTCTTCGCGGTGCCGTGGCTGGACCGCACCAACCGCACCAACCGCAGCTACGAGTATCTCCAGCCGGTCTGGCAGGCACCGCTCCGTACTGCCCTCGGTGTCGCCTTCCTGGTCTATCTCGTCGCGCTATTCATCGCCGCTTACTATGAATCTTTGGGCCTGACCGTGGCGCAGACGTGGTTGATCACCCTCGCCATCCCGATGGTCGTCGGGGCGGGCGTCTTCCTCTGGCACAAGCGTGCCGCGACGTATCACGACGACGAGTTCGAACCGACCAGCATGACGACGCAAGTGCCGGAAGCGGTGGGTTCATCCGCCGACGACTAGGCCCTCATCCGGGAAGGAAAGGCCCCGCTCCGCCGTTATGGTGGAGCGGGGCCTTTCCTTGTCTGTATCGTCACGACCACGCACGAACGCGACCAATGGAGTAAATGAGCATGAGTACGCAACGCGACCTCGCAGGCAATCCCCTCACGGTACTGGTGGTCCACGCACACCCCGACGATGAGGGGATCGGGACCGGTGGGCTCCTGGCACGCTACGCCGCCGAGGGGATCCGGACGGTGCTCGTCACCGCGACCCTGGGCGAGGAGGGGGAGATCCACGATCCGACGCTGGTCGAGGAGGAGGCGCGCCCACGCCTCGCCGCGATCCGCGAGGAAGAACTGCGTCGCGCGGTGGCGATCCTGGGGATCAGTCAGCTCGAACTCCTCCGCTATCGTGATTCGGGGATGATCGGGACGCCCTCGAACGACAATCCGGCGAGTTTCCATCTGGCCGATCCCGAAGAGGCGCTCGGTCGGCTGGTTCACCTGATCCGGCAGCATCGCCCGCAGGTACTCGTCACCTACAACGAGAAGGGCGGCTACGGCCACCCCGACCACATCAAGTGCCACCAGCTCACCATGGCCGCCTACGACGCGGCTGGCGATGCCCACCGTTTCCCCGAGGCGGGCGCGGCATGGGCACCGAGCAAACTCTACGCGACCGCCTGGTTCCGCGAGGCGTGGCTGTCGCTGCGCGAGGCCATGAAGGAACGTGGCCTCTGGCAGGAGGAGCAGCGCGAGGAGCGTACCGAGGAGGCCCAGGCACGGATCGAAGAGCAGGCGGGCGAGCCGGTCGGCGAGGCAGAGACGACCGCAGCCAGCGCGACAGCGAAGCAGCCCGAGGACGAGGACGAGGAAGGCCAGCCGGACGAGACGATCACCGCCTTCATCGACACTGCGGCGTACTGGCAGACGGCGCGCGACTCGCTGCGCGAGCATCGCACCCAGCCGCTCGATTTCATCCTCAAGATGCCCGACGATCTGGCGGCGCAGTTCTACACCCGCGATTATTTCGTCCTCCTCGCCGCGCGCGTCCCCACCACGCGCCCGGAGGATGATCTCTTCGCCGGAATCCGCGCCCCACAGGCGTAGGGGCGTCCTAACTACCAAGATAAGCCAATAGCGAGGGGGCGGAGCCATGCGGCTCCGCCCCCTCGCTATTCCTCTGGCAACAGCGCGTTCAGCGACGGGCTGATTACGGCAGCCGCCACTCCTTGCGGATGACCGCATAGACCGCATCGGCGACCCAGACGGTCGTGGCCGGCGTGAGGTGGATGCCATCGTCGGTGCGGGCCTTGATCGTTTCGCCACTGCGCGTCGTCAGGTACGCGGCGTAGTTGCCGTCGGGGTCGGTGAGCAGGGACCAGCTATCGATGTAGGTCACCCACGGGCGCGAGGCCGCCTCCTTCGAGATGGCGATGTTGATATCGTTGGCGATCCGGTTCTGCTTTGACTCGCGCATGATCGGCTGCCCGACGTAGTACATCCGCGCGCCCGTCGGCCCGACGGTGTCCATGACCTGCGCGGCGCGACGGGCATACTCGGTATTCCAGGCGGCGGTACCGTACTCCAGCGTCCCGGTGGCCGTGCGGATCGGCACCCCATCGTTCGCACCGGCCATGAAGACGACCGCCTCCGGTGCGGGGTCATTCGCCAGCGCCTGCTGCAACCGTACCGGCCAATCGATGTAGGAAGGGTCCGAGAGGCCCGAGTTCGGGTGCCCATCGGGCAACACGGTCATCAGGCCGTTCTTCGTACCCGTCTCCGCCAGCACTTCGGCCATGCTATCGACGAACGAGTCCCCGGCCACGTACACCCGCAATGGGGCCACCGCCGTGATCGCGCGTCGCGCGGGGGCGGGCGTCGGCGTGGGCGTGGGCGGGGCGCTCGCTACCGGCACCACCGCCGTCGCGGGGGCGGGCTGCTCCGCGCCAGCGGCGACCGTCGCGGTCGGCGGCACGGTCTCGGCGGTCGCACTTGGCACTGGCACGGCGGTCGGCGCGATGGCGACAGCGCCCGGCGTGACGGCGAAGCGCGGGGCGGCATCACGTTCCGATTGCGCGGCATTGAGCAGCGCCATCGGACGATCCAGGCCCACCTTGCTCGCGATGCTGTCGAGTTGCCGGGTCGGGCCGAGCAGGATCGTACGCAGCGGGCCGTCCAGGCGGCGCTCCACCGTCAGCACCAACTCGCGCGTGTTGAGGAGCGCGGCGATGATCAGACAGATGATCGCCGCGCCGTAGATAGCCATGATCGGGCCGCCGCTCACCCGTTGAGCGCGACGCGGCGGGGGCGGAGCGTCGTCCTGCGCTGTCCGCGCTGGGAAGCGCCGCGGACGCGGCAGCATCGGCGGACCATTGTTCGTGGCACGTTCTTCGAGATCGACCATCGTCCTCGTCCTGCCCTCAGAATCAGAATTGGAAGTAGATGAAGGGGGCGATGCCGCGCGGCCCAAGCGCGAAGATCACCGCCACCGCGATCCCCATCAGCACACCCTGCGCCGGGATCGGCAACTCCGCGAAGGCTGCTTCCAGATGGCGCAGCAGATTATGCGGGGTGAACTGCAACAGGAGCATCCCGGCGATCACCAGCGCCAGATTACTGGTCGCCAGTGGCCCCGGCGTCCAGACCGTCACCGCGCGGCTCAGGAGCACGCCGACCTTATCGAACGATGAGGCGCGGAAGAAGACCCAGCCGAGACAGACGAAGTTGAAAACCAGGAAGCGCTGGACCCAGATCTGCCCCGGATAGGTCAGCGTCGGCTCGCGCGACGCGGCACGACGCTCGCCGCGCAGCCGCTCCGCCGCCAGGCCGAGGCCGTGCAACAGCCCCCAGGCGACGAAGGTGAGGGCGGCACCGTGCCAGAGACCACCCAGCACCATCGTCAGGATCAGGTTGCGATAGGTCGCCAACCGCCCATGACGACTCCCGCCGAGGGGGATGTAGAGGTAATCGCGGAGCCAGCGCGAGAGGGTCATGTGCCAGCGCCGCCAGAACTCTTGCAACGACGCGGAGGAGTACGGTCGGTCGAAGTTCTGCGGGAAGGTGAAGCCGAGCAGCAGCGCCACGCCGATCGCGATGTCGGTATACCCGCTGAAATCGGCGTAGATCTGGATCGCATAGGCGTAGATCGCCAGCCAGATCTCGGGCGCGCTATGCTGGCCCGGCACCGCGAAGACCGGATCGACGATCGCCGTGGCGAGGTTGCTGGCGATAACGACCTTCTTGAACAACCCCCCCGCGATCAGGAAGGCGGCGCGGCTCACCTGTTGCCGCGTCACCACGCCGTCCGCTTTGATCTGCGGCAGGAATTCGGCGGCGCGTACGATCGGCCCCGCGACGAGATGCGGGAAGAACGCGAGGTAGACGGCGAAATCGAGCAGCGACGCGCGCCCAACCGTCCCCCGCTGCACATCGACCAGATAGGTGATCGCCTGGAAGGTGAAGAACGAGATGCCGATCGGCGCGATGATCGTCAGGAGCGGCAGGCCGCCGACGATCCCCAATCGGAAAAGGAGATTGTCCAGCGAGCCGATGAAGAAGCCGTAATACTTGAAGACCCCCAGCAGGACCAGATTGAAGGCGACACCGCCGATCAGCAGGGGCCGCTTGCTGCGCTCCTCGCCGCGCGCGATCCGCAGCGCAAACTCCTGATTGACGATAGTGGAGAGGATCAGCAGGAGGACGAAGCGCCACTCCCAGGCACCGTAGAAGACGTAGCTCGCCAGCAGGATGAAGATCTTCCACTCGGATCCCCGTTCCCGTAAGAACCAGTAGATCGGGTAGACGACCACGAAGAAGATGGCGAAAGTCAGGGTAGGGAAGAGCATGCCTTCTCCGCGTTGGTGTCCCAACATGCGACCAAAGAGCCCGACAAGGGGTGTACGTGCAGCAGTATAGCACGCCCTGCACGGATACGTGACAGCGTCTCGGTGCGTCGCGGCGGGGCGGCGGGACGGGCGAATGTACACGGCCACCACGAGCGAGGCGCATACAAGCGGCACGCCGCATTACGCGGCCAGAATACACACCCATCCGCCTGGAATAACGCACGATAGAGCGTAATCGCTCCAGCGGGGCGGTTTCAAGGCGGCGGTGAGAACCGGAGATGGCAGAACATCCCTCATTCGGGGTATAGTTAGCAGACGGACGACCGTCCGCTTATTTGCGACGGCGCACTATGGGACAACCGGTTCCCCCAGCATACGGCGAAGGATCACGAGATGACCGAGGGGCGCAAGCCAATCAAGGGCCGGATGCTGCCGATGGCGGGTGGGTTGCCGCGCCTGGAGCGGCGCGACGCCGCCGAAAATCGCCAGCATATCCTCGCCGCCGCCCGCCAACTCTTCGCCACACAGGGGGTAGAGGCGGTCAGCATGGACGAGATCGCGCGCATCGCCGGGGTCGGCAAGGGCACCCTCTATCGTCGTTACGCGCACAAGGGTCTGCTCTGCGCCGCCTTGCTCGATGAAAACACGCGACAGATGCAGGAGGCGGCGCTGGCGGCGCTACGCGACGACGATCGCCCGATCCTCGACCAGCTTGGCTGCCTGCTCGGCTTTCTCTTCGCGCACAACGAGCAGAACGCCGAACTCCTCGGGGCGGTCAGCGACGCTGCCGCCGGCAGGCGACGCGGCGAGATCTACCGGAGCCCTCCCTACCAGTGGCAGCGGCTGATGATCGTGGGGCTGCTGCGCCGGGCGAACGCGACCCGCGAATGCACGCCGTTCGACATCGACTATCTCGCGGATGCCATCCTGGCCCCGCTCGACATCGATCTCTACCTCTTCCAGCGCGATGTCCTCGGGATGAGCCCGGAACGGATCGTGGAGGGCGCGCGGCGCCTGATCCTCGATGGGTTGCGCGCACGGGGGTAGCGCCCCCTGCAACGGCTAGTACACTGCGGCGTAGATAACCCGGTAGTTTCTTAGCAGTAGAAGGCGTGCCACAGCGCCGCAAAAACTACGGAGACACTTCGGCCTCGCTGTACTAGTGCTCAGTAGGCGTTGCTGTCCGGTCGCAGAACCAGCCACAACGTCTTGACCATGATCTTGATGTCGAAGAGCGGGGACCAGTTCTCCACGTAGTAGAGATCGTAGCGCGTCCGCTCCTCGATGGAGGTATTGCCGCGCAGACCGTTCACCTGCGCCCACCCGGTGATGCCGGACTTCTCGTGGTGGCGGTAGGCGTAGCCAGGGATCGAGCGGCTGAACTGCTGCACGAAGTGGGGCCGCTCCGGGCGCGGCCCGACAATGCTCATCTCCCCGAGCAGCACATTCACGAATTGCGGCAATTCATCGAGCGAGTAGCGCCGCATGATCCGACCGAGCTGGGTCCGGCGCGGATCGTTCGCGCGCGCCCAGACCGGCCCGGTGCCGTCCTCCGCCCCAACATCCATCGAGCGCAGCTTGATACAGAGGAACGAGCGCCCGTCGCGTCCGACCCGCTCCTGCATGTGGAAGACCGGACCGGGCGAGGTCAGCTTGATCAGCGCTGCGAGGAGCACCACGAACGGGGCGATCACGACCAAGATCAGGGCACTGATCAGGACGTCCATCAGACGCTTCACGCCGCGATTCCAGCCGCGCAGGGCGACGTTACGGATGCCGACCATCGGTAGGCCCCCGAGATCGTCGAGGCTCAGCTCGTTGTTCGTCAGGAGCTGGAAGGTATCGGGGTAGACCTTGATGTTGACCGGGAGATCGATCACCCGCTGCGTCAGCGCCAGCACTTCCTCGTGCGGGGTGCCGGTGAGGGCGATGATCACCTCATCGACGCTATACTCGCGGCAGAGGGCGGCGAGTTGCAGATCGTCGCCGAGGATCGGGACGCCGCACAACTCCTCCTCGGCGAGCGCCGCCTGCCCGTTGCGGCCATGCCGCACCACACCGACCACCTCGTAGCCGAGCCAGGGGGAACGCGCGACCGTCTCCAACACCAGCGTGCCGGTCTTGCCCGCGCCCACGACGAGCAGCCGATCGCGCGCGGCCTCGCGCCGCCGCAACAGCCCGACGACCTCGCCATGCACGAAGCGCCCCGCCGTGACGAGGACGATCGCCAGCACCCAGCCGGTGAGCAGCATCTGGCGCGAGTAGATGAAGCGATTCCCGAGCAGGATCGAGTTGATCGCGATCGAGAGGACGACCCCGATCGAGACGGCACCGCTGACGCGATAGAACTGGTCCACACGCGAGACGCCCCGGCGCAGATTGTAGAGCCCGGCCAGGGAGAAGGTGACGAGCAGCGTCGCGATCACCACCAGCAGCATCACCTCGTAGGTGACGGTGCTCGGCTGCTCGAAGGCGCTGAAGAGATCGAGGGTGGCGCGCAGCTTGTACGCGGCCAGGAACGCGCAGAGGATCATCGCCGCATCGACCACCGCGCGAGTGACGACCACCGCGAGATTCAACCAGCGCTTGATCGCCGCGCGGCCTACCACCGGATGCCAATCGCCGGTCGCGCCATGCTGTGTCTTGTGGATGGTGGGCGTCGGGGGTCGCGAAGGCAGAGTTTTCATCGCCGCTGCTCCGCATTCATCAGGCGACACGCTTTTTCGTCACAGGGCGCAACAGATTGAGGCCGAGCGCCACGCCCCCGCGCGCCGTGATCCCGGCGGCGACGAGCCAGTTGAGCGGGCGCGGCGAGCGCGTGGCGTAGTGCTTCTGATGGAAGAGATACATCGCGCGGTAGAACTCGACGATCATTCGCCCACTCTGCCGCGCGCTCGTCGCACCCTTCTGGTGCAGCGCCCGAACGGCGGGATTGTAGAAGACGCGCCAGCCCTGCGCCTTGAGGCGATAGGCCCAGTCGAGATCTTCGCCGTACATGAAAAAACGCTCGTCGAGCAGGCCGATCTCATCGATCGCGGAGACGCGCACCAGCATGCAGGCACCGGTCACCGCGTCGACCTCGGTGAGCTGCGCCGGATCGAGGTTCGTCAGGTTGTAGGCGGCGAAACGGGCGTTGCCGGGGAAACGCCGACTGAGCCCGAAGAGTTTGAAGAAGGCGTTGGCGGGGGTCGGGAAGCTGCGCCGACAGGCGAGATCGAGCGTCCCATCCGGCTTCTCGACGCGCGGGCCGACCGCGCCGACCTCAGGGCGATCCTCGGCAAACGCGACGAGGCCAGCGATCGTGTCCGGCGCGAGGAAAAGATCGCTATTGACCAGGAGGATGTACTCGTGCCCCCGCGCGGCCTGCGGCGGCAATGCGGCGAGGATCTGGCGCAGGGCGAGGTTATTGCCACCGGAGAAACCGAGATTACGCTCCGAGCGGAGCGCCCGCACCTGAGGATATTCTTCGCGTAATACCGCCATACTGTCATCGGTCGAGCCGTTATCGACCACGGTGAGGGAGATAGTGGCCTCGGCCTGGCTGGCGCTGACGTGGTCGAGGCACCGCCGGAGTAATCCGGCGGTGTTATAGTTGACGACAACGACATGAACGTTCGCCATAATGCTATTCTACGCCCCTCAGGGCCGTTATGCTAGCCCCTTTATACCGTGCCGGATGTACAACGTGTGGCGGCGGATGTGGTTGCGGCGGACGCCAAATCGGGCGAGTAACGTTCGTAGAACGATGTGCGTGATCCAGCCAAGCACGATCGGGGCCAGCGTCGTTATCCGGCCTTTTAACCGTTCCCGGTGGTGATTTCCTGCACGAATATCCCACCCTTGGTATAGTCTTTGCGGTGGCGGTTGCCTGAGAAGGCAGTGGCCTGAGGCAGCCGAGACGCGCGGTGCGTCGATACCGGCGCAAGACACCGGGGCGCGGGGTCATTTCTCGACAGTATCCAGAAGGAGGCATAGCAGCGATGTTTGGCCGTGGTAAAGTCGTTGACGCGAGTGAGATGAAGCAGCAACTGCAGGAGCGCCAGGACGCGCTGATCGCGCAACTGCAAGAGATCGAGTCCAGCAAGAAGAAGGGGGGCGGCGGGCGCTTCCTCTTCGGCATCCTCTTCGGCGGCGCGCTCGCGGGCGCGGCGTATTACCTCTCCGACGACGAGCGGCGCAAGAGCGTCCTCGGCGCGGCGAGTTCGCTGACCGGCGGCACCGATGATGGCGCGGAGCGCGATCAGGCCGTCAATACCCAGGTCGAATCGACCCTCTACAGCGACAGCAGCCTGCCAAAGGACCAGATCAATATCAACACGGTCGATGGCGTGGTCTACGTACGTGGCACCGTGGCGAGCAAGGAGCAGATCGACGAGATCGAGCGCCGCGTCAAGGGCGTCTCGGGCGTCGATGCGGTGATCAACCTCCTGCGGCTGCCGACCCCGGCGAAGTAAGCGAGCACGATCGCGATATGGGGCGGGTACCTGCTGGTGCCCGCCCTTTCGCGTTGCCGGCGGCCGTGTTCGATTAAGCTCCGGGGACTCAAACTACCTCGGAGGACACGATGTACCCGTAAAGAAGCGGGGCTAAATTCTCCCGCCGGATGACATCACCGCCAGATCGGCATCGAGCGCGCAGAGATGTGCGGCATCGTTGACGGTGAGCCGCCGCAGGATTAAGCACTCCGTCCCCAGGAAGATCTGCACCGCACCCTCCGCTCATTGCCACGGGCACTCGACCGCGATACCGCGCCGACGGCGACCCCGGCGCTCACCATTTTCGCACGACAGCATACGGCGACGGGTCGCAGCGTCCGCCCGCGCTTGTCCGAGCGCGACCCCGCTGCCTATACTTGCCGCTCATGCATCAACAGGCAAGGGGAGGCAGGGATTGGCCGGGACGGCAACGGCGGAGCCGCAGACGCGACCGGTGCGACGACGGAAGGTGCGGAAGACACGCGGGCCGCAGGGCCTCCGCGCGATCGTCTCGCGGATCCGCCCGGTCGAGGCGGAGGCGCTGCTCCTCCTGGCGCTCTTCGGCTTCGCGCTGATCATGCGCTGGCCGAACCTGATGCGCCTGCCCCACTTCACGGACGAGATCGGCGAGATCCGCTACCTCCTCCAGATCTATCGGGGCGAGAGCTTCCCGCTCACGGCGCAGGTCAAATACTTCGGCCCGGTCCACCACTACATCATCGCCCTCTGCTTCTGGCTCTTCGGCCCGTCTATCACCCTGCCTCGCACGATCGTCTGCGTCATCGGCGCGCTCACAGTGGCGATGACCTACCTGATCGGGCGCGAACTCGGCGGCTGGCGGCTCGGGCTCCTCGGCGGGGCGCTGCTCGCCACCCTGCCGCAGCACATCGTCGTCAACAGCCACGTCGCCTGGGCGAACTCGACCACCCCGATTTACGCTACCATCTGCTGCTACGCCATCCTGCGCGCCGTGCGCGCCCTGCCCGCGCCCGACACGGCGGGAGGGGTGCCGACAGCCGGGCGGCGCTTCCGCGCGGCGGGGGGCTGGCTCCTCCTCTGCGGCCTCGTCTTCGGGCTGATGCTCCAGACGCACGTCGGCACGGTCGTCCTCGCCCCGGCCATCGGCGGCACCTTCCTCTTCGCCCTCTGGCGAGGGCGCGCCGCGCGCATCCTCCGCACCCCCTGGCCCTACCTGGCCCCGCTGCTCGCCCTCCTGGCCTATAGCCCGGTGATCATCGAGAATGCGCGAAGCGGCTTCGCGGGCTACTACCGGGCGCGCGGGCGCGACTATGCGTTCGTCGCCGACCCTTCCACCGACACCTACTTCTACAACCTCCGCAACCTCCTCTACGAGGTGGCGCGGATGATCAGCAACCCGTTCCGCACCCCGGCGCGGCTGCTCGACTACTTCACCTCGCCGTACATGCTGATCGCGGTGGCGCTGGCGCTCCTCGGGCTGATCTTGCTGGTGCGGCGCGGAAAAATCCTCCCGGTCCTGGCGACCGTGATCACGGCGCTGGCGATGCCCTACTTCAACCACGCCTACGGGGTGGATGGCGACCGCTACCTCCTGACCGGGCGCTACATCGCCTTCCTGCTGCCGCTGCTGACGATCGCGATCGGCGCGGGCGCGCTGGCCCTCGCGACACTGGTCCTCCGCTCGATCCCGCAACGTCCCCCTCGCGGCGTCTCGCTCCGCACGGTGGCGGCGGTCGTGCCGGTCGCGCTGATACTGGCGCTGATCCTCTACCCGATCATCCCGCTGCGCCGCTATTACACGTATGAGAGCAGCGTGGACCCCGATAACGCCTCGTTCCTGGACACGGTCGCCTTCGTCAACAGCGTCCGGGGCACGCGCACGCCGGTACTGATCGGCCCTCTGTTCTACAAGGTCGATCTCAAGGATGGTGCCGACGCGCGCGACATCCTGGACATCTTGCTGACGCTGGACGGCGTCCCCCATCAGGTGCTGCAGGACCCACGCACCGAGTTGCCGAAGATCGCCGCCGGGATCGATCCGAACGACGTCGCGGCGCAGCCGATCGTGATCATGATGCGCGACGAGTGCTTCCCGATCCGCGAGGAAGTGCCCCTCCTGCGCCTCAGCGGGCGCTACCGCCTGCGCGAACTCTACTGGACCGCGCCGAGCTATTACGGTGTCTATCGCTACACCCCAGGACTCACACAGGGCGCGAGCTGCTTGCCCGCGAGCGGCCCGACCCCCGGCGACTGATCGAGAGAAGGAGCAACCACGATGACCGAACATCTGCCGAAGCCTGCGATCACGATCGTCGACACGCTCGATCCAGTGCAGCAGGAGATATTCGATCGCCTGCTGGCGACCGCATTTCATAAACCGGGGCAGACCGAAGAGGAACACTGGGCGTCCAACGACCGCTACGGCAGCGACGATAAGGTCGGCTACGCGCTCACCCACGTCGGCGATCGACTGGTCGGCGGGATGCTCCTCCTCGAGCGCGCCCTGCCCTACGGCGGGCGTACAGTGCGTCTCGGCGGGATCGGCGGCGTGGCCACCCACCCCGACTGGCGCGGGCGCGGGATCGCGGAAGCGACGTTGCGCGCCGCGATGGATGACTTGCGGCGGCGTGGCGCGGAGGTCGCCTACCTTTGCGCGGTGCCGGAACTCGGACGCCGCCTCTACGCCAAGGTCGGTTTCGCGCCGCTCGGTCGTCCCTACACCTATCGCGGGCGTTCGGGTAAGGAGTACACCGACCACGACGGCTGGCTCGCCCCGCTCACCGATCCGGCTCTCTGCGCCGCGATGCTGGCCGACACGGCGACGCTCGACCTCGCGGGGAGCAACTGGTAAACGAGCGCTGCACAGTAGCGCGTCGCTTCGCGAGGCAACTCAGCACAATGCGAATCCTCTTCGAGACGCCCCGATTGATAGTGCGTCCAATAGTGCGTGCTGATAGCGACGCGCTCTTGGCAATTTTCAGCGACCGTGAAACCATGCGCTTTTACGGCTCGGGACAACCCTGGACGCGCGCCGTAAAAGCGCATGCTCGATACCTATCCCTGCGGGGACGAGCGGCTGATCAGCGAACCCGGCATCGCCCTACGCAAGCCGGATCTAGCAATCGTCGCGTATGGTGGCGTCGGCTATTTTCGTCAGGGGGAGGCAACAGCCGATCTCTTCTTCATCGTGAGACCGGAGCAGCGTGGACAAGGGCTTGCAACCGAATTCGCCGCCGCCGCGATCGCCGCAGCCTTTCAGAAACCGGAAGTAACGACCATTCATGCGACCGTTATGCCACAGAACAGCGCCTCGGAACGGGTATTGAAAAAGGTGGGCATGCGTCTCCAGGCGTATCTGCCGGAGCGCGACAGGCTGCACTATCGTATCGACCGCGAGATGATCCGGCCATAGCGAGCCACGAATCACCGATCTCGCCGCTTTCCCTCTACGGGCGGCGGTAAATCCGCACCACCGCATCCTCCCAGACGACCGGGGCGTTCGGCAGGTTGATGTCCGCCGGGTTCTCGTCGCGGTAGAGCATGGCGTAGTCGTAGCGCGCGTTGGGGTCGGGCGCACCCGCATACTCCTGGCCGAAATCGACGCGGATGCGGGTGTAGGTCGGATTGCCGCGCAGTACGTAGCCGATCATGCCGCCATAGGCCCCGGTCGGATCATCGCTACGGGAGATGTAGACCGAAGCCCCTTGCGGCACCAGGGCGCGCAACGCGGCGAAGCGATCGGTCGGGGCGAGCTGGTAGACGGCGTCGGCGTCGAAGCGCGCCACCGCGCCCGCCTGCGTCGTGCCACCATCGAGCAGGGCATGGGTCCGATCCGCGACCTCACCGCCCAGCTCATCGTAGTGGACGACGAGATGGGTCACGCCGAGCCCCTGCAAGATCGCCAGGGCGCGCGGGGTCGGGCCGTCGCGCAATTCGTAGAAGAGCGCTTTGTACCCCTTCGGCACGACGTTCGCCGAGCCGTTGACGACCGGATGTTCGTGATAGAGGGAATAGAACTGGTAGAGATCGCCGAGCATCCCGAAGCGGTCGGGGTGATCGGGGATCACGAACGGGAGTTCGAGGATGACCGCGCCCGGCTGCGCCGCCAGCCAGCCGTAGACCGGCGGCGCCTGCGCGCGCGTGGCGAGCGGCACCGGCTGCACGGGCCGATTCAGCGACTCGACGACGATCCCCACGATCAGCAGCGCCGCCAACAGGGCCGCCAGCACGCGGCGGTCAAGATGCGGGCGTGCGGGACGCCAGGCCATGATCCGTCCGAGCAGCCAGTCCAACCCCACCCCGGCGAGCCCGGCGACGCCGAGGACGAAGAGGATGCCGAAGCGGGCCGGGACGCGCATCGAATCGAAACCGGGGAAGTGGAAGTAGAGAAACCCGTAGGGCATCTGACTGAGAAGGATGCTCTTATTGTCCGCTGTGACGTAGAGATTGGGGCCGAGCGCCAGGATCGCCGCGCCGAGGCCGAGCAGCGCCAGATACTGTACCAACGCGCGCCGCCAGCCGACGACCAGCCCGACGAGCGCCAGCAGCAGCGCCAGCAGGCCGGGGAACATGTTCCGCTCGAAGGTGTAGCGCCCGAAGCCGCGCAATGGCGCGGTGAGCGTCCCCCAGAGCAGATTCTGCCCGTCCGCTGTGAAGAACGAGGCGAGGTTCGCCGAGTAATAGGCGTTCTCCGCGATCGAGCGCTCGACGACGTAATCCCCCTGCACCAGCCGATAGCCGAGGAAGAAAGGCGCGACCGTCGTCCCGGCCAGGAGCCCGGCGAACGCCAGGCGCGCCCAGACGCCGAAGGGCGGGAAGCGCCGTCGCACGCCCTCCTGCACGACGCGCAGCCCGACGAAGCCGCCCACCACGAAGATCAGGTAGAAGGCGTAATACTGCGCCGAGAGGGCCTGGAGGGCCAGCAGCAGCGCCAGCAGGATCGCGTCGGTCCAGCCGACGCGCGGCGGGGCAGGGGGGTCGGGCGCGAGGAGGCGATCGAGGAAGAGGATGATCAGCGGGAAATACTGCCCCGAGAGGAGCCCCAGATGCGTCAGGTGCGCCATGTGCAGCGGCGCGAAAGCGTAGATCAGCCCGGCGGCGAAGGCGGCGGGCGGCGCGCAACGCAGCCGCCGCGCCAGGGCATACATCGCCAGGGCACTCAGGACAAAGGTGCTCAACATGGCGAGGTTGTAGATCAGGATCGGGTTGTCGCCGAAGAGGCGCAGCGGCAGGGTGATGATCGCGATGCCGATCAGGAGTTCATCGAAGAGGTAGCTACGGGCGTAGGGATAGAAGATATTGGCGTCGAAGAGGTGGGTCGGGTCGGTCAGGAGTTGCCGCTGCCCCCAGCCAAGTCGCCAGGCACTATCGACCGGGTCGCCATAATCGATCACATGGTCGCCGAGCCGTGTGACGAGCGGCCAGGTGAAGAGGAGGACCAGCAGGGTATACGCCGCCGTCAGCAGCGCGAAGCGGAGCGCGCGCCGCTGCCACGACTCCGCGCGGATTGGCGAAGCCAGCGCCACCTCGGGCGACGGCGCGGCGCTTTGATGCGCGGAGGTGGCGAGACCGGCTGCTTGCCTGTTCATAGGCGGAAACTGTAGCACGCTGCCGCGACGCGGGGCAATGGAGACGCGCGGGCGGGGCGCGAGGCGCGGTGACCTGTCACGCCACAGCGACCGGTGCAGCGTATCGCTCTGCGGCGGCGGCACGATCGGTGGGCCATCAGGCGCGCTGATGACCAGCTGACGGCGTGGACGGGTTTTGACAAGCGGCGGAGAGTGCTAGTATGGCCGACAGCCGTGGCGATGGGGCGCGGCGGGACGGAACCGAGGCACACGGCCAAGTAAGGAGTACACGATGCTCAAGGTGGGGCTGATCGGGAGTGGGGGGATCGCGCGGAACCGGCACATCCCCGCGTGGAACAAGTTGGCGGGACAAGCGAGCATCACGGCGATCTCGGATGTTGTGCAGGCGGCGGCGGAAACGGCGGCGCAACTCGTCACCGGCGGGGAGCTGCTGCCGACGATCTACACCGACTATCACGAGTTGATCGCCAACGCGGATATCGACGCGGTGGACATCTGCCTGCCGCACCACCTCCACGCCGACGCGATCCTGGCGGCGACGGCGGCGGGCAAGCACATCATCTGCGAGAAGCCGATGTGCATCACCCTCGAAGAGGCCGATCGGATCGTGGCAGCGGTCGACAAGGCCGGGATCGTGTACATGAGCGGCCACAACGAACTGTTCTACCCGGCCATCGCCGGGGCGAAGGAACTACTCGAGCGCGGCGCGGTCGGCAAGCCGTTCATCATCCGTTCCCACGAGTTCCCCAGCGGCTATCCGGCACCGAAGGTGCCGGGCCGCGCGAGCGGGCAGACGATGATGGTCGGTTGGCGCGCGAGCAAGGCGACGATGGGCGGCGGCGTCCTGATCGACAAGGGCTACCACCCGACCTACATCCTCCTGCACATGGCCGGGGCGGAGCCGGTCGAGGTCACCGCGATGACGAACACCTTCGTCGCGCAGATGGACGGCGAGGACACGGCGCTGGTGATGGTGAAGTTCGCCAACGGGGCGATCGGCCAGATCTTCACCGGCGAGGGCTTCGCATTCCCGTCCAACGACGCCAAGCTGCACATCATCGGCGAGCGCGGCGAGGTCTACGGGATGCGCTACGATCTCCACGAGAAGCCACGCGGCTTCACCGAGGAGGCGACGCGCACCTGGCCGGCCCCGACGCAGGGGAATCAGCAGACCTTCGACGACACGATCCACCACTTCTACGACAGCATCACGACCAGCCAGAAGCCGATCCAGGACCACTACGACGGGCGGCGCGTCCTCGAAGTGATCCTGGCGGCCTATCGCTCGATCGACGAGGGGCGCACGGTCAAGATCGGCGAGCGCTAACGACACCGATGCAACGGCGGGTGCAGGGAGGGTTGCGAGGGATCGCGCGAGCGCTCACGCTCGCGCCCCTTTCCGCGCCACGCAGGAGGGGCAGGATGACGGCACAGGACGCGCGTGGGCTCGCGCTGATCGGCGGTGCCCACATCCACACGCCGAACTTCATCAAGCGCCTGAACGCGCGCGACGATGTGCGCGCGACGGCGGTGTGGGACCACGACCCGGCGCGGGCGGCGGCGCGCGCGCACGAACTCGGCGCGGAGGTGCGCGAACTCGACGCGATCTGGGCCGACCCGGCGATCGTCGGCGCGATCGTCTGCGCCGAGACCGATCGGCACGCCGATCTCGTCCTGGCGGCGGCGGCGGCGGGGAAACACCTCTTCGTGGAGAAGCCGCTGGGGCTCGATGGCACCGACGCCGCGCAGATGGCGATCGCGATCGAGCGCGCCGGGGTCATCTTCCAGACCGGCTACTTCATGCGCGGGCAGGGGATCAATCGCTTCCTGCGTGAGCAGATCGCGGCGGGGAGTTTCGGGCGGCTGACGCGCCTGCGGATCGTCAACTGTCATAGTGGGGCGCTGCGCGGCCTCTTCGACACCGAGTGGCGCTGGCTGACCGATCCGGCCCAGGCGGGCTTCGGCGGCTTCGGCGATCTGGGGACGCACGCCCTCGATCTCCTCCTCTGGTTCCTGGACGGGGTCGCCGCGCCGGAGCGGGTCACCGCGCAGGTCGGCAGCGCCCTCAAACGCTACGGCGATTGCGACGAGTACGGCGAGGGGTTGCTCGCCTTCCCCGATGGCCTCACCGGCAGCATCGCCGCCGGCTGGGTCGACGATGCCAGCCGTGTCGTCCTGGAGATCGGCGGCACCGAGGGCTACGCGAGCGTGGTGGACGGCGAGCTACGCTTCAGCAGCAGCAAGGTCGCGGGGGCGGATGGCAAGGGACCGTGGACCGCCCTTCCTGAAACCCTGCCACACGCCTTCGAGCTCTACCTCGACGCGGTGACGGGCCAGACCGGCGTGCCGCTCGTCACCGCACGCGAGGCGGCGACCCGCAGCGCGGTCATGGCGGCGCTCTACACCGGCGCGAAAGAGGGGCGCTGGGTCGAACTCTAGTCGACAGTCGGCAGAAGGGCGGCGGGTCGAATCTATGCCCCGCCCGCCGCCCTCTTTCGGTGCCGCTCAGTTCGCGCGTTCGCCGATCTTCGACATGACCTCGCCGACGATCTCGTCGGTATTCAGCCCCTCCGCCTCGCCCTCGAAGTTGAGCACGACCCGGTGTCGCAATGCCGGGGCGGCGAGGGCACGCACATCCTCGAAGGCGACGTTCAGTCGCCCTTCCAGCAGCGCCCGAATCTTGGCGGCGAGGACGATCGCCTGCGCGCCGCGCGGGCTCGCGCCGTAGCGCACATACTTCCGCACCGCCGCCGGGGCGGTGGCACTATCCGGGTGGGTGGCGAGGAGGATACGGACCACGTAATCGCGGACGTGCGAGGCGATCGGCACCTCGCGCGCCAGCGCCGCCATCCGTACCACCTGCGCGCCGGTGGCCACCTTGCGGACGCGCGGCAGCGCGGTCGTGGTAGTGCGCGCCAGGATCTCGCCGAGGTCCGCCGCCGTGGGGAAGCGCACCAGCAGCTTGAAGAGGAAGCGGTCGAGCTGCGCCTCCGGCAGCGGATAGGTCCCCTCCATCTCCAGCGGGTTCTGCGTCGCCAGGACGAAGAAGGGTGGTGGCAGGCGATAGGTGTTGTTCGCCACGGTCACCGAAGCCTCTTGCATCGCCTCCAGCAGGGCCGACTGGGTCTTCGGCGTGGCACGGTTGATCTCGTCGGCCAGGACGAGATTGGCGAAGATCGGCCCCGGTTGGAAGCGGAACTCGCGCGCGCCGCGCTCCCCCTCGGCGAGGATGTTGGTGCCGGTGATGTCGGCCGGCATCAGGTCCGGGGTGAACTGGATGCGGCTGAATTGCAGATCGAGCGCCTCCGCGATGGTGCGGACGAGCATCGTCTTGCCGAGGCCCGGCACCCCTTCCAGCAGCGCGTGCCCACCGGCGATCAGGCAGATCAGCACCTCGCGCAGGACATCGTGCTGCCCGACGATCAGCTTGCCGATCTCTTCTTCCACGGTGGCGGCGATCCGGCGGAAGTCGTCCACCGGCAGCGCCTGTTCGTTGATCGTCCCCGCGCTCATCGTCTCTTACCGCCCTTCGTCCGCACCGCGCCGCGCGCGACGATCTCTCGATTACGCTACGTCGTGCTCGATAGCAGCGCACAGCGCGCTACCGACGATATGCAAGCAACGGTAGCATACCGCATGGCCCTGCCATCAGTAACGTCTCAGCGTCGTGCGCGGTAACGCTGAGCGGTGTGGGGAGGCCGAACGTGCGGTCAGGTCGACACGCTAAGACCACCTGGATATTCGCCATCATCACCATATTCTCATGTTCCAGGTTAGGTTGTGACAGTGAAAGACGTACTTGCCCCGATACCCCTCGAATTTCATGATGATCCCGACTTGCTCGCGGCTCGGTACTATAGACAGTGTCCTTCCAGCAGGTATCGTACGTGCCCGGCGTGCTGCCCGCGCCGCCGAGGCCGCGGATATCCCGGCCACGCTCGAGTACGTGGAAGGGGGCCAGATGCGGGCGGAACTCGCCTGGTCCGAGCGGTTGCGCGACCATATCGCGGCCCACGAATCAGCAACGCGACGACAACGCGACACGGGCAGGCGACGTGCAGGGTGCTCCGGGCGCGCAGGAAGGGGACGGGTAGCCGTACACGCCACGAGCACAGTACCGGGAACTTTCCTTCCCCGTGCCGCGTCTCTCTGTGTGCGCGGACGAGATCGTCAAGCGTTGGCGCAAGTCCGGCACAATGTCCTTGACGGGACAGCACGGGCTGCGGCGGGTATCATTCTGTACCATCACTGGCGCCCCCGATTATCCTTGGCACAACATTCGCAGATACGCGAGCAGCTATTGTGCTGCACCGAGAGCGCATCTTGAGGCCGCCACAGGCATGTTGATGAGTGATGAGATGAGTGATGAATGGTCAAGGAGCGACACCGATTATGACGAGTAATAGCGATGAGCGCGGTCAGGATCGCACAACCGTGGTGCTCGGCGCGGGGCCGGGCGGGCTTGCCACCGGCTACTGGCTGGCGAAACATGGCGTGAGCGTGACGGTGCTGGAACGCGCCTCGGTCGTCGGTGGCCTGGCCCGCACCGTGGAGCGCGACGGCTTCAAGTTCGATCTCGGTGGGCACCGCTGGTTCAGCAAAGTCGACGAGGTCAACGACTTCTACAAAGAGGTCATCGCCGACGAGACGATCTGGGTCCACCGCATCAGCCGGATCTACTTCGATGGCAAGTACATCGACTACCCGCTGAGCATCGGCAATGCCCTCGCCACCATCGGTCCGATCCAGGCGGCCAAGGCGATGGCCGATTATGCGCGCGTGCGCGTCGAGCAGCGTCTCCAACCGAAGACGCTCGTCTCGATGGAAGACGCCTACATCGATCAGTACGGGCGCACCCTCTACGAACTCTTCTTCGAGCGCTATTCTGAGAAGGTCTGGGGCCTCCCTTGCGCGGAGATGAGCGGCGACTGGGTCAACCAGCGCACCAAGGGGATGTCACTGGTCACGGCGGTCAAGGACGCGATCATCCCCTCCAAGGGTGCGGTCCAGAGCCTGATCGATTCTTTCATGTATCCGCGTTACGGCTACGGTCGCCTCTCCGAGCGGATGGCCGAGGGGATCACCGCCGCTGGCAACGACATTCGCCTCAATAGCGGCGTGACGAAGGTCATGCGCGAGGGGAAGCACATCACCGGGGTGGTGACGACCGACGAGGCCGGGAACGAGACGACTATCCCGGGCGCACAGTTCGTCTCCTCGATCCCGCTGACCGTCCTCGGGCAGATCATGGACCCGCCGGCCCCCGCTGAGGTGATAGCGGCGGCGAAATCGCTCGTCTTCCGCAACGTCATCACGGTTAACCTGATGCTCGACCGCGAGAAGATGACCGATGATACCTGGCTCTACGTCCACGACCGCAATATCCTCTTCGGGCGGCTGCACGAGCCGAAGAACTGGAGCGTCGACATGGTCCCGGATCAGTCGAAGACCTCCGTGGTCGCGGAGTACTTCTGCTCCTTCGGCGACCACATCTGGAATATGAGCGACGACGAACTGGTGGAGCAGACGATCGGCCACCTCAGCGACGACCTCGGCTTCATCGAGCGCGGCGAAGTGCTGGGCGGTTTCGCCGTCCGCTGCCCGCGCGCCTACCCCAGCTACACGATCGGTTACGAGGAGCCGCTGGCGATCCTCAAGGGCTTCATCGAGTCGTTCGATAACCTCCAGATCATCGGGCGGTACGGCACCTTCCGGTACAACAACGCCGATCACTCGGTCGAGACGGGGTTGCTCGCCGCCAAGAATATCCTCGGCGAGTCGCACGACCTCGATCGCGTCAACGCCGAGCAGGAATACCACGAGATCAAGCGGATCAAACCGACCGAAACGGCGGACACCAACGGCAGCAACAACGGCAACGGCAAGCATAACGCCGAGGATTACGTCGAGCGGGAACGGGTCGGCGCTGGCACCGCAAAGAACGGCACGTCGTTCGGTAAGTAGCACGCCTGGCAACCCCGCCCGTGTCCGCTGGACGTGGGCGGGGTTCGCCGCGTAATGATGGATAGACGATGGCGCTGGCAGGACAGATCGGGGAGCAGCGGCGGGAGCAAGAGGACACGACGGACGGCCAACGGGTCGGTGTGTTCGCCCGCCTGCGGCAACGGCTGGCCGTCTCGACCTGCGGGCGGATCGTCGCCGCGCTGATCGTCTTCGCTTTCGTGCGGCAGCTGATCCTGGTCGCCGCCTATCCCCCCTTCCAGGGTCACGACGAGGTCGGCCACTACGGCTATCTCTGGACGATGGAACATTTCGGACGGCTCCCCACCCTGGATGACAATCTGCCGGTCGTCCTCGACCCGTACAGTTTCTTCACCCTCAACTGGCCCGCCGTCTACACCGCGAATCACCCCCCCGGCTACTATCTGCTGACCTTCCCGGTCATGAAGCTCGCCGGGACCGATGCGGCGGCGGATCTGCTGCCGCGCCTCTACGCCCTGCGCCTCGCCTCGATCCTGCCGTATCTGCTGGCGATCTGGTTCACCTACCGCCTCGCCCGCACCGTCTTCCCACGCGATCGATTCCTGGCGCTCACCGCCCCGGCGGCGATCGTCTTCGCGCCGCAGCTCTCGTTCGAGGGCGCGATCATCAACAACGACATCCTCTCGATCTGCTGGGGGAGCCTGCTACTGCTGCTCTGCGCGCTGGCGCTGCGAAACGGGCTCTCCGCCCGGCGCGCGCTCGGGTTAGGGGTCGCGCTGGGCCTGGGGCTGCTGGTCAAGGCGACGCTGACGATCTTCCTGCCCATCGCGGCGCTTGTCGCCCTCTACTGCCGCTGGCCGCGCCCGTGGGGGGCCATCCGCACGCGCGCCTACTGGCGTGGGGCGCTCGGCACGGCGGTGGCGCTGGCCGTGCCGACGCTGGCGATCCCGGCCCCCTGGTACGCCTTCCTCTACCGGACTTACGGCGATTTCTCCGCATTCGCGGCGATCCAGCGGCTGCAACAGGAATGGAACGTCCCGGCAGGCACCTTCGATGAATTGCTGACCTCCAAGGAATTCCACCTGGAGCGGATCCGCGAATACTTCGGCTACTTCGGCTGGAAGCTGATCCCGCTGACCGCATGGCAGACGAACGCCATCTACGGCGGCCTGATCCTCTGCGGGGCCGGGCTGCTCGTCGGGATCGCGCGCCTCGGCTGGTTGGCGTCGCGGCGCGGCTGGCGGCCCACCGGCCCGCAATTCGCCGGGGTCGCGCTGATCGTTGTCGCCAACGTGATCATGTACGGCGCGATGATCTACTTCGGCACGATGTTCCTGCTGACCCAGGCCCGTTACCTCTTCCCGGTCGCGGGGGCCTCGGCGCTCCTGGCGATGCTCGGGCTGCGCGCGTTCCTGCCGGAGCGCGCCTTGCGCCCCGCGGCCGCGCTGACTATCGCCGTGCTCGCCGCGTTCGATCTCTGGCTGCTGCTCGGCGGGGTGTTGCCCTATGCCTCGTTCTGATCGCGCCCCACGCCCGCGCGGCCCCTTGCTCACCCTCCTCGGCACGCTGGCCCTGGCAGGGCTCCTGGCACTCAGCAATTCGCTCGTATCGCTGGTCACCTACGATGCCGCCGGCAACGAGCGGACCGTCCCGATCGCGAACATCTGGCAGCGCTTCTTCGCCCGCTTGCCACAAGGAGCCCCCGGCATCCTGACCACGACACCGCTGCTGATCGCGCTGATCGTCGCGTTCCTCTCCCTCGCCTACGTGTTTGTGGCGACCCTCCGACTACCGGAGTAGCGCGGCAGCGATGCCGACCGACCAGTCTGCGGCACAGCCCCCCCCGGCACCTCCCGCCAGCAAGCGGCGGGTCATTGTGGCGACGCCTTTCCGCGCGCTCGGACGACTGCGCGCCGCGTGGCGCGCGGAAAACCTGGCGCGGCCCGCGTGGCAGGGCTGGCTCTGGACCTTGATCTTAATCGGCCTGCTCGGCGGCTTCGCGTACAAGCTCGGCGCGACGCACTGGTACACCGATTACCCCCTGGTCCTCCCCGATGGCCGCACGATCCGCCTGCCCGACACTTTCACCTCGATCGACCACCCCTTCCACATCGCCAAAGAGCGCGCTACAGTCGATGCCCTGCGCGCGGGGCACCTTCCGGCCTGGTTCTCCAACCATCAGGGGGGCTTCCCCGCCGAGTTCTACCCGACCGGCGGGGACGTGATCGTAGCGTTCTTCTACCTCCTCGCCTTCGGCACGATCCCGCTCGCCGTCGTCCACAAGCTGACCGTGATCGGCGTCCTCCTGCTGCCCCCCCTCGCCTACTGGGCGATCGCGCGGCGCGAGCGCCTCCCCCTGAGCGTGGCGGTCCTCGCGGCGCTCCTGCACCTCTTCGTGCGCGGGAACTGGCTGGCGGGCGGGAGTCGCGAGGCGATCGATTACGGCCTCTGGCCAGACACGCTGGCCTCGTATCTCCCCCTCTTCCTGATCCTCTGGGGGGCCGATTGGCTCCGGCACGGCGACCGGCGCGGCCTGATCCTCGCCACTTTCAGCGCCACGCTGGCGGTCTACACCAATCCGCGCTCAGTCCTCGGTCTGGCGGCGGCGGGGCTGGCCCTCGGCGTCGTGGCGTTGAGTGAACTGCTCACACTGCGGCCCATTCGGCTCCCCTGGCGGCGGCGGGCAGCGGCGGAATCGGAAGCCGGGCCGCGACCGAACTGGCGGGCGCGACTCTGGCACGCCTTGCGCTGGCCGCCATTCCTGCTCCTCTGGCGGAGCGGGGCGCTCGCGGGGTTGGCCGTGCTCCTCTCGGCGGCGCTCCTCCTGCCGCTGCGCGAGAATCAGGAGCTCTACCGGTTCACGATCTACTTCCGCTTCGAGACGGTCGGGCAGGTCTGGTCGGACCCCGACCACGGCAACGGGATCGGCTACATCGAGTCGGTCCTGCCGGGACTGATCGCGCTGGCCGGTCTCGGCACCGTCGTGGGGCTGCTTCGGCGCGGCTTCTATACGCGCGTCTTCGCCGTACTCCTCCCTCTCTCCTACATGCTGATCACCCTCGTCGGCTGGACCTGGCGCGATCTGCCGGTCTTCGCGCAGCTCGAAGGGCAGCGCCTGATGCCCCTGCTGCGCCCCGCCACGATCTTCCTCGCGGCGCTCGGCGCGCATGAGGCGCTCCGCTGCGCCCTCCGCCTCTTCAGGATCCGTGGCGGGGCGATGCTGACCGGTGTGGCGACGGTCGCGGTCGCGGCGACTATCCTCCTCTCGACACGCGTCCCCTTCGACGACGGGCAACGCGGCCTGCCGCTCGAACAGACGACGAATCAGGTCGGCTTCACCTCGATTGCCCGCGCCGCCTATCTCTTCGATGCGGCGGCGGGGCCGGGCGACAAGCCGCTGATCATGGGCAACCCGATCTCCTGGCACGCCTCGTTCTGGATCCCGGCGCTGACCGGGCGCGATGTCTACCACAACGACTATCTCTGGTTCTGGCGCGCCACCGACTACGCCAACCAGGAACTATTGAGCGACGAGACCGCCGCCCTCGGCGAGGGTTTCCTGCGCCAGCACAGCCTGACGATGGTGCTGATCGACACCGACCGGCACGACCTGATCGACATCGCAAACGCACGGGGCTACCTCACCCGCCTCGACGAGGGCGCGGCGGGCGGCTACGCCATCTACCGCGTCGGCGGCCCATCCGGCCCGCCGAATGGCTACGTCATCCCCGCGCGCGGCACCGTCACCGCGCTCGTGGTACAACCTGAACGGGTGACAGCCACCGTCACGAGCGATACCGCGCAGGACATCCGGGTCATCATCAACGATTTCCCGCGCTGGCGGGCCTGGGTCAACGGCCAACCGGCCCCGATCACGCGCACGCCCGACGGCTACATCGGCCTGGCGATCCCGGCGGGCGAGGCGCGGATCGAGCTACGGTATGTCACCAGTACCGCCGATTGGCTCGGACGCGCGGGCGTGGCGCTCGGCACGCTGCTGCTCGGCGGTGGCGCGGGCGGGCCGTGGCTGCGCCGCCGCCTACGACGCCGCGCCCGATGAGCGGGGCGGCGCACGGGCCGGAGATCGCCCCGCTCGACCTGCAACCCCTCTTCCCGGACCCGATCCTGGAGCAGGAAGCCTACCCCGCCGCCTACAGCGACCATACCAACGATGTCTGGCGGGTCCGCACGGCGACCGAGGACGTGGTGGTGCGCGCACCACGTCCGGCGGCGGAGCTGGCGAGCCCGTTCTGGTGGGGTGCGCGGGAACTCTTCGGCCTCGACCCGACCCAGCCCCGCCACCTCGCGGCGCTCAACGCACGGCTGGCGGCGCTGAGTGCGCTGCCGATCCCGCGCGTGCTACGCGCGGGCCACTGTGCCGGGCGTGCATGCCTGGTGCTGGAACGCCTGCCCGGCACGCGCCTGCCCGACCTACGCGCCCTCCCCCCCGCCGCGCTGCACGATCTCGGCGTGGCCATCGCGCAGATCCATCGCCGCGAATACCGCTGGTGGGGCGCACCGATGGGTGAGCAACGGCACGAACTGACCGCGTTCCACCCCGCCCTCGCCGCGACGCTACGGGCGCTCGTGGCGCGCTACTACGCCGCCGACGCGCCGATCGCGGAGACGCTCGAACGCTTCCACGATGCGGCGCTGCGCCTACCCGCACCGGAGATCGGGGCGCTGATCATGCTCGACGTGGACGCGACCCAGTTCCTGACCGCCGGCGACCACATCACGGCGCTGGTCGATACCGAGGCATACGTGGTGGCCCCGCGCGCGCTCGATTTCATCGGCTACGAGTATGAACTCGACGAGCGCGGCGCGGCGGCGTTCGCGGCGGGGTACAGGCTGGTGCTCCCGCTCCCCGACCTGACGATGGTGCGCCCGGTCTACCGCTACCTCTATCGCCTCCTCGGCGTGCAAGGGCCGGTGCCGCTCGACGAGTGGCTCGCGTGGCCGACCCTCTTTACCGCGTAGGCCGATGACCGGGATTAAAATCCCGGCGAAGGGCAGTAGCTCCCACCCATGAAGGGCGCAATGCCTCCGGGGGACACTGTACCCCGGAGGGCAGCCACTCCCGGCGAAGGGCTACGCCACAATGTTTCCTTCGGGGACTACGGCGTCGATCACGCCGCGAGGCGATATGATGCACCATGCGGCATGGAGGCGCGACCATCACTGGTGGAGCGACAACCCCTTCAGCACCTTATCGACGACGCGGCGCTCGCCGTGGAGCGCCAGCCCGACGATCCGCAATTCCGCGCTCGGCACGGCCAGGACGGCGGCGCGATTATCCGCATCGTTACCGGTAGCGAACAGCTCCTCCGTGAAGAGGGTGAAGCGCAGGCCGCGACCGAGCGCGCGCCCGTAGACCGCGCGCAACTGCTCGCGGTTCCCACTGAAGACGAGGACCGGTTGTCGGAACATCGGCAGATAGGTATTGCCGGAGCCATCCGCGTAAGGCTCGCCGATGGTGTCGGGTTCCGTCGCGGCGATCCCGCTGACCAGGAAGGTCGTCATGTTCAGCTTCTGCCAGGTCGGCAGATCGTCGCAGACCGCGACCGCGATCTTCGTGTCGAAGGTCATCCGCTCCGCCATCATCCTCTTCCCCCGTAACGATCGCCCAGCCGCCGGTGCCGTTAGCGTAGGGGATCGGGCGGTCAGGGTCTTGTACGATCTTGCTCTGCCCGCGCGTATTGCCCCGGTGGCACGCCGATCACGCGCCGGAAGCGCCGCGTGAAGTGGCTCTGATCCGCGAAGCCGGTCGCCTGGGCGACCGCCGCGAGCGGGACGCCCCGCACGAGGAGACCCTGCGCCGCACCGATCCGCACACTCTCGAGATAGGCATGGGGCGGCAAGCCCACCTCGGCACGAAAGACCCGCGCGAAATAAAAGGGACTGAGGCCGCCCAGGCGGGCGAGTTCGCTGAGCGAGAGATCGGCGGCGTAATGGGCCGCGATGTAGGCGCGCGCCTCGCGCACCGCCGCACGCTCCCGACCAGGGGGGCGAATGACCGCCCGGGGAGTCGCGTGGCGGGCGATCAGGGTGGCGAGCACGCCCAGCAGGCGCGTCTCCTCTTCCAGCGTCCCGGCCTCGGCGATCAGCGTGCGTTGGAGGGCGACGAAACGGCGTGAAAGTTCGGAATCGGCGATGACTGCGGCGGAGAAATAGGGCGACCAGGCGCGCCCTCCCACCAATTCCTCGGCGGCGCGCGCCATCAGCGCGACCGTGGGGTAGAAGGTGCGATAGGTGAACCCCGCTGGCGAGGCGGGCTCCCCGGTATGCGGCTCATCCGGGTGGACGACGAAGAGACACCCGGCGGGGGTCGCGTGCTTCCCGCCACGGCAGGAGAAGGTCTGGCTGCCGGTCTCGATGACCCCGATCGCGTAGTGATCGTGCGTGTGCCAGGGGAAGGCGTGCGTGACGAACGCCGCATGAATGAACGCGATGCCATGCAGCTGCGGGCGCACATAATAGTGTGACCACTCTGCCATCGCGCTCCTCCCACGTGCAATAATCTACAGCTTCTGCTCCGCCATTGTACGACGCTCCCCGCAGGGCGTGGGAGGCGCGCTCAACGTTTCCGCCCCCGAGTATGGGGCGGAAACGTTGAGCAGCGGCGCGCGGCCCCGATGGTATACTCGCGCCACAAGTGACCGCGTGCAACGAATAGCCCGAGGGAGAGACCACATGGCCGAGAGCGGAGCATTGGGCACAACGATGGATTACCCCGCACGGATCGCGCGGGCGCAGGCGGAGATGGTCCGGCAGGGGGTCGATTGGCTGATCATCGCCCCTTCCTCCGATCTCGTCTACCTGATGGGCTATCCCGCCCATGCCAGCGAGCGCTTGACCGCGCTGAATGTGCCCCAGGCGGGGGGCGAGCCGTTCGTGGTCGTCCCGCGCCTCGAAGCGCCGCGCCTCGCCGAACGCCACGACCTGCTGGAGATCCTCGATCTGCGCGTCTGGGACGAGACCGAAAGCCCGGTCGCGCTCCTGGCACGCGGCCTCGGCGACCCGCGTGGCAAGACGATCGCGGTTAGCGACCAGATGTGGAGCGGCTTCCTGCTGAAGTTGCAGGACGCACTGCCGGGTGCGCGCTTCGTCAACGCCGAGAACGTGATCAAGGAGTTGCGGCAGGTCAAAGGCGAGGACGAGATCGCCTGTCTGCGCGAGGCCGGGCGGCTGACCGATGCGGTCTGGGAGGAGTTCGTCGCGACGGCCACGCTCGCGGGGAAAACCGAGAACGAGGCGGGGCAGCTCCTCGCCGGATTGATGGCCCGGCGCGGCCTCGGCTCGCCCGCCTTCATGATCGTCGCCAGCGGACCCGGCAGTGCCTCGCCGCACTACATGACCAGCGACAAGGTCATCCGGGAGGGCGAGGCGGTCGTCTTCGACTTCGGTGGCAACATCGCGGGCTACAAGTCGGACATCACGCGCACCGTCCACGTCGGCGAGCCGAGCGAGGAGTTCCGCCGCGTCTACGCGACCGTCGATGCGGCGCGGCAACAGACCTACGAGGCCGTGCGTCCCGGCCTCGCCTGTGAGGATGTCGATGGCGTTGCGCGCGGGGTGATCACCGAGGCGGGGTACGGCGAATACTTCATCCATCGTGTCGGCCATGGCCTCGGCCTGGACACGCACGAGGAGCCGTACATGGTCGGCGGTAACCGGACGCCGCTGCGTCCCGGCATGGTCTTCAGCGACGAACCGGGGATCTATCTGCCCGGCAAGTTCGGCGTTCGCATCGAGGACACGGTTCTCTGCACCGAAGGGGGCGGCGAACTGCTGAACAATGCGCGGCGCGACCTGATCGTGATGCGCTGAGCGCGCGGAGCAAAAAAAACGGTGGCGGGCGCCGCCAGCACCCGCCACCGTGAAAAAAGGGGAGAAGGTGAGGAGAAGAAGTACTACCCGTGGGATAGCGACGAATCATAAATATCTGATAAATAGCACCTGAGAAAATACTAAGGATGAGGACGGCCCTCACCCCGGTTCGGCTACACTCGCCACCCCTCTCCCAATCTGGGAGAGGGGTCTCGTCACGAGAGTTTGAGGTTGTCCGGGACCACCCTCACCCCCTACCCCCTCTCCTCATCCGAGGAGAGGGGCATCGCCGCTGCCAACGCTTACGACCACTTATCAGGCGCAGCAGCGGTTCAGGCCCCGAAAGAGTGTTGGCACCCAGATGGGGAACTTCGGGATATGACCCCGACACCCCTACAGCGGCGTGCAGGGGGATAGTATGCCCTTCATGGGTGTTTCAACCCAACGGCTACCCCCACGTTCGATCGAGCGAAGGCTGCAATACGTTCAACCCACAGGCAGCCGCAGGATAACCCCATCCCCTTCGAGGGCCGCGACCGGCACGGCGCGCGTCGCGTCTACCTGCGCACAGAACGGGATGTCCGCGCCGAGGCTCAGGTCGGTGAGGTGTCGCCCGGAGCTCGTCTCGGCCAGGGCCGCCGTCCAGCGCGTGGCGTCGGGGCGCGACGCGCTGCCGAAGGCGACACGGTGGAGGGTGAGCGCGGCGTCGGCGGCCTCATCGAGATCGGGGCGCGCGCCAGCTGCCGCGTCCAGCGCAGCGGCAAGCGCGACGAACTCCCCGGCGACGAGGGTATCGTCGAGGGCGAAGGCATGGCCTCCGCCCCCGCCGCTACAGACGATCGTCAGCGGCACGCCCTGTTGCATAGCCACCGCATAGCCGTGCGCGACGACCGCTGTGGCATTCCTCAAGCAGCCGATCAGCGTGAGCGGCGCGGCGATCGCCGCCCGGATCGCCGCCGTGCCATTGGTGGTGTGGCAGATCGCGCGGCACCCGCGCACCCGTGCGCGCGCGAGTTCGTGCGGCGAGTTGCCGTGATCGAAGTCGGGCGGGCGCAGGCCACCGATCTCGCCGAGTAGCAACGCCGCCGGATCCGCCGCTTTCAGCGCCCGCGCCGCGCTCGCCTGGGACGCAACGAGCACCTGTGCCGCGCCATATTCTAGCAGCGTCGTCAGCGTGGTCGTCGCGCGCAGGACGTCGATGACGACGCAGACGCCGCGCGCGGCGGGGTCGGGGAGGAGTTGCGGGACGAACGCCACCTGAATTCGCATCGTTCCTCCATACGGCAAAGACGCACGCGGGCGCGACGGCGCGGAACAGCGCGCGCCGCACGCCGTTATTCTGGCACGATTGGCAGGGTTCTTGCCTCACTGAGCGGCGACACGGCGGTCAGCGCCAGCCCCTGCCCCGCAACAGGCGGCGCGATTTCCCCTCTTGTGCCGATATGCTATACTATGCCGTAGAGATTAGAAGTTTCGGACATTTCCGAAACTTCCACAGGCGAGGCGGCACGCCGCCGCGCGGTGAGGGAAGCGAGATGAGCATTAAGCTAGAGCTGCAAGACCTTTTTGCGACCGTGCGCGGCGACCTGGACGGGGTCGATGAGCGCGTACGCACCGCTGCACAGGTCGATTTCCCCTTACTCGCCGCCGTGGTGAACGATATCGTCGGGGCGGGTGGCAAGCGGATGCGCCCGGCGCTGATGCTGCTGATCGCGCAGGCGTTCGACCACGATCCCGACCGGATCATCACCGCCGCCGCCGCCTCGGAACTCCTGCACATCGCGGGGCTGGTCCACGATGATCTGATCGACCACGCCGACACGCGACGGGGCGCACCGACCCTCAATTCGCTCTTTGATGACGGCACGGTGATCCTGATCGGCGATTACCTCTTCGCCCAGGCCGCGCGCACCGCCGCACAGACCGGCAACACGCGGGTGATGGACGTTTTCGGGCGCATCCTCGCGGAGATCACCGACGGCCAGCTGCGCGAGATCATCAAGGCGCACAACCCTGAGCAGACCGTCGAGGACTACGAGCGCCGCGTCTATGGCAAGACCGCGTCCCTCTTCGCCGGCTCGGCGGAGATCGCGGCGGTCCTCTGCGAGGCCCCGGAGGAGCAGATCCAGGCGGTGCGGCGCTACGCCAGCGACCTCGGCATCGCCTTCCAGATCGTCGACGATGTGCTCGACATCCGCGAGACGAGCGAGAAGCTCGGCAAGCCCGCCGGTTCGGACCTCCGCCAGGGCACGGTGACGATGCCGATGCTCCATTTCCTGGGTAACGGCCACGATCCGGCGGCCATGGCGCTGGTGCGTCATGCCATCGTGGGAGACGACGTGAGCGAGGCGCAGTACGAGTCCGCCATCGAGCAGTTGCGCGCCTCCCATGCCCTCCGCGAGAGCCTGGACGAGGCGATTCGCTACGTCGAACATGCCAAGGCGGAACTCGCCATCCTGCCACCGAGCGAGGCGCGCGAGATGCTGCTGGCGCTAGCCGATTTCGCGGTCGAGCGGCACCGCTAAACGCTAACATTACAGCGAGGCGATTAAGGGGGGGCGGGCTGTCGACGATGACCCGCCCCCGCCGCGTTGAAGAATCACTCATGTCCGAGGATATGCCGCTGCGCCTGAGCAACAGGGCCGAACTGGTGAGGAGCGAAGTTTATACCTGCGCGATTTGCGGCAGCCCGAGCGCCCCGCCGAGCAAGTGCAAGAAGCGCGGCGCGTCGACGCCGACGCAAACCTCGTGCGGGCCGTCCGCAGCCTCGGTGAGCGTCGTGCGTCCGGCGCACCACGCCGTGACCGTCTCCACCTTCACCGTGCCGCGTTTGGTCGTGCAGAGCGTGGGGTCGTAGGCGACGCCGAGCGCCAGCGGATCGTGCAGGTGCATCGCGCCCGACCCACCCTCGGCGAAGAAGTGCGCGGTCGACTCGCGGAGCAGCGTCGCCTCCGGGCCAGGAACGCCCGCCAGCGCCAGCCAGCCGTTGCGGGCGATCCGCGTCTGCATCGTCACATCGAGCCCGACCATCGTCAGGGCACAGGCGGCGAAGACCTGCGCCGCCGCCTCGGGATCGGCGGCGATGTTGAACTCCGCGTAAGGGGTGATGTTCCCCCGTTCCAGCGAGCCGCCCATCACGACCAGTCGTCCGATCCGGCCCGGCAGCTGCGGCTCCAGCGCGATCGCGGCGGCGAGGTTCGTCAGCGGCCCGGTGCAGACCAGGGTGATCGTCCCTGGTGCGGCGCTGATCAGCTCGATCAACGCCTCGGGCGCGAATGGGCGGCGCTCCGGGTCGTGCGCCGACTCCGGCAGGACGAACCCGCCGAGGCCGCCCTCGCCGTGAATGTGCGTCGCGCTGATCGTCCCGCCAGCGAGCGGGCGCGTATACCCGCGATGGATCGGGACCGCCCCCGCACCGAAATAGGCGAGCACCCGGCGCGTGTTGGCGGTGGTGTTGGCGATCCCGACATTCCCGGCCACGGTGGTCACGGCGACGAGTTCGAGCGCGGGGAGATGCGTCGCCAGCGCCAGCGCCAGCGCATCATCGATCCCCGTATCGACATCCAGGATGACGCGCAATGGTCCGGCCATCTATCCCTCCATCGAGCACATAACCGCGCATGCGGCACTGTACATACACCCCCCATCGCCGCTATACTGCACGGGTACGCGACCTGTTAGGCGGCCTTTTCGCCCCACAGTATCGCATACCAACAGGCTGCCTTCCGGTGCGTGAGGAGCGGGGCAACGATGCGAGCACGAACGGTGATGGGCGAAGCAGCGACCCCAGCGGTGCGAAGGCCCGAGCGGCGCTGGGTGCAGCGCGGCGTCGGGATCGGGCTGGCCGCGCTCCTGCTCCTCGCGCCGCTCGAGCCGCCCGGCGCGGGCCACCTCACGAGCGCCCTGGCCGAAGCGCGACCTTATAACGCTGCCCTGCTCATCTCCACCGATGCCGGATCGGCGCTCGATAGCGCGGTCACCGATGGGACGACCCTCGCCTGGCTCGATGCGCGCGGCGCGATATATACCCGCACCCTCGCGGACGGGCGCGAGACGCGCCTGCTCGACGGCCCGGCCCGGCGGACGCAACTCGTGATGGGCGGCGGCGTCCTCGCCTGGATCGAGCGGGACAGCGGCGGGACGGCGCTGCGCGGCCTACGCCCGAGCGGCGGCGACCCGTTCACGATCGCGAGCGGCGCGGGCGAACGCAACAGCCCGGCGATCGGCGACGGCACGATCGTCTGGCGGGAGGCGCGCGGCGGCGGCTGGCTGATCGCCGGGCGCGATCTCAACGGCGCGCACGACATCACGATCACCACCGCGCCAGCGGCGCGCGGTGCGGTCGCCCTGGCGGGCAACGTGCTCGTCTGGGAGGAGTTCCGCGACGGGCGCTGGACGCTGATCCGCTACGATCTCAAGGAGGGGCGCGAGACGCTGCTGACTGGGGGGGCGGATGAGGACACCGCGCCGCGTGTCGGGGTGGACGCGGTCACGTTCGTCCGGCGCAAGGCGGGGCAGACAAACGGCGCGATCGTCCTGCGCGACCTCAACTCCGGCCAGGAACGGACCCTCACCTCGGGGCATCTCGTGTTGCGCCCGACCATCGCGAGCGATCTGATCGTCTGGGAGGATTGGCGTGACGGTGTGCCGAATATCTACGCCTTCGATCGCGCCTCGGGCAAGGAGTTCGCGGTCGACCGCACCGAGGATGCGCGCGCCCCGACGATCGGCGGCACGATCGTCGCCTGGCTCGGCAAGGGGCAATTAGGGGCGCATCTCACCGCCGTCCGCCTCGTCAAGGCGCTGCCGAGCGATCCGCAGGATCCGCCGACCATCACCGACCCGGACGTGCGCTACTTCAGCGAGACGAAGCACAATGTCGTGGGGGCCTTCCGGCAATACTGGGCGCTCAATGGCGGGTTGGCGACCTTCGGCTACCCGCTGACCGAGGCGTTCGAGGAGATCGGCACGGACGGGGCCAGGCGGCAGGTGCAGTATTTCGAGCGGGCGAAGCTCGAAGCGAGCCCGCAGGATACGAAGCAGATCGCTCTGGCGCGGCTCGGCGCGGACATTACGGTCGGGCGCTCCTTCCCCGGCGTCGGTGCCTTCAACGCGACCGACACGAGCATCTACTTCCCGCAGACCGGCCACGCGCTGAGCAACGGCTTCCTCGCCTACTGGCGCGACCGGGGCGGCGTCGGCACCTTCGGCTATCCCCTCTCGGAAGAGCTGCAGGAGAATGGCCGCACGGTCCAGTATTTCGAGCGCGCCCGCTTCGAGGTCGTCCCCGCCACTACGGATACCCTGGCCAGCGTGGGCCTCGGGCAGATCGGTCGTGAGGCGTTGGTGCAGCGCGGCTGGCTCGCCGCCGAGGCGCAGGCCGGGCGCTGATCCAGGATCGCTGCACCGTCGCCGACGGTAGCGGTATGTTGCACATTGGACGGTGCCGATCGGGGGCGTTGACCGGGCAGCGGTCGGCGTGCGAGACACGGGCGAGGCGCGCTCGCCGTCGCGCCGTAATCGTGCCTGACTTTGCTGAAGAGGACCGGGCGTTGAGCGTGCCGACCTTGACAAGGGGAACGCATCTCCCTAGCATGAGTAAGAATGGATCGTCGCGGCGCACGGCCTGCGAACGAGTTGGCGAGACCACCGCGAGCGGGGTCTACGCATGAGTGGGCGGGGGAACGGCATGGCGCGCATGGTTAATTGTGTCAAACTCGGGCGCGAGCTGCCCAGCCTGGACAAGCCGCCCTTCCCCGGCGCGCTCGGCCAGCGTATCTACGACAACGTCTCAGCGGAGGCGTGGCGACAGTGGCAGTCGCAGCTGACGATCATGATTAACCACTATGGGTTGAATTTGCTCGATCCGGCGACCCGCGCCATGCTCGATGAGCAGATGGACGAGTTCTTCTTCGGCGCGCAGCCGGAGATGCCCGAAGGCTGGACGCCCGGTAGCCAGAAGGGTGGCGGCGCGCCGAGCGCCAAGGGCGGCGGGGCACCGGCGCGTAAGTAGCGAGACGGCGGTCGGCAGAGAGCAGTCCGTAGTCCGTAGCAGGGGTTCGTTGGGAGACCGGAGATTGGTCGCACACCGTCGCGTCCGTCAAGCCTCTTCCGCTAATTGCCGTCTGCTGTCTGCCGACTCACCCCTGCGCCGCCAGAAACTCCCCGACGACGCGATTGAATTCGGTGCGCCCTTCGATGTTGACGGAGTGGCCGACGCCGGGCAGCTCGACGTAGCGCGCGCCGGGGATGATCTCGGCGAGTTCGCGCATCAGATACGGCGGCACCAGCGCGTCCGCCGCCCCGCCCACGACCAGCGTCGGAATCCGCATTTCGGCGAGGCGTTCGCTCCGATCCTCCCCGAGGGTGACCCCGGCCTGCCGCACGAAGGCGTCCGGCTCCTGCGGGTGCGGGGCGTTGTCGGCGTAGCGCTGGAGATTGCGGAGGTTATTCGGGCGCTCGAAGAAGGGCGAACTGAAGAGCCACGGCCACGATTGCCGGGCGAAGTCGCTCGGCCCGAGGATCGGATAGACCACGCGCCACGCCTCCAGGATCGCGTTCAGGCGCGCGTCTGGGCGAGCGAAGGTCGAGACGAGGGTAAGGCTGCGGACCCATTCCGGCGAACGCAGCGCCAACTCTTGCGCGATCGCCCCGCCGAGCGATAAGCCCACGATATGGGCATCGTCCACCGCCGCATCATCGAGGACGGCGCGCACGTCGTCGGCCATCTCCGCCAGGGTATACGGGCCGGTGGCCCGCCCGCTGCGCCCCACATCGCGATTATCGAGCGCCAGGCAATCGTAGCGGTCGCGGAATGCCAGCACTTGCGAGAGCCAGGCGGTGTGATCGGCGTTCAAACCCTGAATCCAGACGACCGGCGGCCCCTGCCCATCGCGCCAATAGGAGATCTCCATGTCGCCGCGTCGCACCGTTTGCAACTATTACCTCCTAGTAGGCGAGCCCCCTCAAGGGGGAGCCGCTGGGCGAAGTGGGCCAGTTCCCTCAAGGGGGAGCCACTGGGCCAGAAAGGTTGGTTCCGAACGCGGCGGTGGTCCGCCCTACGCTCCTTCTCCACTCGCCCACTCGCCCAGCGGCTCCCCCTTGAGGGGACTCCGCCCACTCCGCCCACTCTCAATACCCACGCCAGCCCGCGACCAGGCGCTTCACGGTCGCGATGTAGGCTTCGGGGTCGTTGTTGTCGGCGCGGGGCGCGTAGACCGGCACGATGGCATCCACGGTGGTCAGGCCGAGGTCGCGGATGTACAACTCGTCGATCAGCCGGTACCAGTCGGCGATCCCCTGTCGCCAGTCCGCGTACTGCCGATACCCCTCGAATGAGGGCTGCCCGGACAGCGCCCGGATATTGCCGATCGAGTGCGTAGTGCGCGCCACCCCTTGTGTCCCGGCGGCGCTCTCCATGATGAAGAAGGCGACGCAATAGGCCGGGTCGATCCCGCGTGCCACGCCGAGATCGTAGAACACTTGCGCGTCATCGAGCGCGGGGGAACCGTAGCGCGCCAGGATGCCGCGAATCTGGGCGACCGTGATCGAGGGCGGCCCGGAGACCGATCCGACCCCGAGTCGGCGGATGTCTGGGGTCGGCACGATCGTGGCGGTCGGCGGCACTATCAGGGTCCGCACCGCGCGTTCGACCCGCAGCGCGCTCAGCAACCCCGCCAGCACCACGATCGCGATCACCAACACCACAAAGATCGCGCAGCCGCTCCGCCCGACGAACGCGCGCAGACGCCGCAACGCCAGCGAACGCTGCAACGGCGAACCCGGACGTCCGCGCTGCCGCTCGCGTCGCAAATCCCCGGCGGCGGCAGTTTCGTGCCGCGCGTCTGGACCCTCTTTGTTGATCATTCCCCCGCTCATAAGGACGAAGTGTAGCATGTGGCGCACCCTTTTCCGGCCCTCCCGGCACGGAAAAAGGGCGGCTGTTATACTCCTTGCCGTGTGAAATGGTAGATACCTGCCGCGCTCTACACGAGTGGGATCGCGGACACGCCCACGCATTACATGAGTAACACCACGGACCCTACTACGCCCTGATCGAGGGGCTGCTGGATGTCCGTCACGATTGTAAGGAGTACGAGCAACACCTATGGAAGAGTTCAACGACCAGGATCCACGCTCGGAGTACGGCGAGATCCTGATGCACGCGGACGAGGCCCAGGCGATCTTCCGCACCGAACTGCGCCGCCGCCTGACCGCACAGGGCATCGCGACCGAGACGCTTGGACCGGCGCAGGTGCCGCAGCTGGTCGAGGCGAACATGGAGGCGATGCTGACCGTGTTGGCTGAGAACAACCACCGCATCGTCGATCTCCTCTATCAGATGGGGCTGATCACCTTCTCGAACGACGAGGACGATAATTAGGGGGCGGCCATGACGGCGGAGACGTTCCGGGCGTTGCTCCTCGAAGACGGCCAGGGCGGGCCGACCGCGACGGTCCGCGATCTCGCGCGGTCGGCGTTGCCGGACGGCGAAGTCCTGGTTCGCATCGACTATTCGTGCCTCAATTATAAGGACGCGCTGGCCCTCACCGGGCAGGGGCGAATCGTCCGCAGCTACCCGATCGTGCCGGGGATCGATTACGCCGGGACGGTCGAGGAATCGGCCTCGCCCGACTTCGCACCCGGCGAGCGCGTCGTCCTCACCGGCTGGGGGGTCGGCGAGCGTTACTGGGGCGGGCTGGCCCAATACGCCCGCGCCAGAGCCGAATGGTTGCTCCGCCTGCCGGACGGGCTGAGCCCCTGGGAGGCGATGGCGTTCGGCACCGCCGGCCTCACCGCCGCCCTCTGCGTGCTCGCCCTCGAAAGGGCCGGTGTAGCATCCGGCGGGCGCGAGGTGGCCGTGACCGGCGCGAACGGCGGGGTCGGCAGCGTCGCGGTCGCCCTCCTGGCGCGCGCCGGCTACCCGGTCGTTGCCTCCACCGGTCGACCGGAAGAGGCCGACTACCTCCGCCGCCTCGGAGCGGGGAACATCATCGAGCGCGCCGAACTCGCCGCGCCGTCGCCGCGTCCGCTCGATTCGGAGCGCTGGGCGGGCGGGATCGATACCGTCGGCGGCGACACGTTAGCCGCCCTGCTGCGCGCCACCGCCTACGATGGGGCGATCGCCGCGTGCGGGCTGGCGGGCGGGACGGCGCTCCCCACCACCGTCTTCCCCTTCATCCTGCGCGGCGTACGCCTGCTCGGCGTCGATTCGGTCCAGGCACCGCGTGCGCGCCGCGAGGCCGCGTGGGCACGGCTGGCGCAGGGGTTCCCACGCGAACTCCTGGCCGAATACGCCCATACGGTGCCGCTCGCCGCAGCACACGAGCGGGCCGAGGCATTACTCGCCGGGCGGGTGCGCGGGCGGATCGTCGTCGATGTGAACGGCTAGCACCCTCCACCATATCGAGGGCAGCGGCGCAACCAGCGCGCCGATATGGCGTTACACTGGGGATCGCCGCCCGGTTGCCGCCCCGGAGTCGCGCATGGTACAGTTGCCCGGTTATCTATCCGGGCAGAAAAGTACACGGCGCGCGCGAGTTGGTCCGACCGGCCAGAAGCATTCGCACATCCCGCCATCCGTCCGCATGGGGAACGTTATAGGGGTAGATATACGTGGTTGCCAGAGCGCAGGAACTGATCGCATACCGCAGTTTGGTCCGCAATCTGGTGACCAAGGATCTGAAGGTCCGCTACAAGAACTCGGTCCTCGGTTTCCTCTGGTCCCTCCTCAATCCGCTCCTGATGATGCTGGTCTATACGCTCGTCTTCACCAGAATCTTCCCGACCACTATCCCGCACTATGAGATCTTCGTCTTCGTCGGGCTCCTGCCCTGGAACTGGTGCGCTCGCAGCCTCAGCGGCAGCGCGACGAGTCTGCTCGATAACAGCACGATCATCAAGAAGGTCTATTTCCCGCGCGTGCTGCTGCCGGTGTCGGTCGTCGTCTCCGAAGCGATCAACTTCTTGCTGGCCGTGCCGGTCCTCTTCGTACTGATGGGGATCTTCGGCCTGCCATTCACCCCCTGGATCGCCTACTTGCCGGTTCTCTTCGCCATCCAGGCGATGCTACTAATCGGCCTCGGCCTCTTCCTGGCGGGGTTGAATGTGATCTTCCGCGACACCGGGGTGATCTTGGAGGTGCTGATCCTGGCCTGGTTCTTCCTCACTCCGGTCTTTTACAACGTCCAACTCGTCTATCCCGACGTCGCCAGAGCAGTCTACTGGTTCAACCCGATGGCCTCGATCATCACGCAGTACCGCATCATCCTCTATAGCGGGAATAGCCCGGATTTCCTCTTCGACATCCGGGCCGGGGCGACCTGCTTCGTGATCATGGTGCTCGGCTATGTCTTCTTCATGTCGCTGAATCGCCGGTTGGGGGAGCATCTGTGAGCCGACGGCCCGCCACCCACAATCCAGATCATGCGGTCGAATTCGCCAACGTCTCGCGCGAGTTCACGATCCAGCACGAGCGGAATGATTCGCTGCAAGACTGGTTCATCCACCGCTTCCGGCGCGATACGAGCGCGACCGAGCACTTCTGGGCGCTGAAGGATGTCAGCTTCGGCATCAAGCGCGGGGAGACGGTCGGGCTGGTGGGGCGCAACGGCGCGGGGAAGAGCACGATGCTCAAGCTCATCACCGGCATTCTGGAGCCGAGCGCCGGGCAGGTCCGCGTGGCGGGGCGCACCTACGCGATGCTCGAACTCGGCGCGGGCTTCCACCCCGAACTCTCCGGGCGCGATAACATCTACCTCAACGGCTCGATCTACGGCTTCGGACGCAAGGCGATGCGGAGCAAGTTTGCGGACATCGTCGCCTTCGCGGAACTGGAGCGCTTCATCGACACGCCGGTGAAGTACTACTCCTCCGGGATGTTCATGCGCCTCGGCTTCGCCACCGCCCTCAATATGGACCCGCAGATCCTGGTGATCGATGAGGTGCTGTCGGTCGGCGATGTGGCCTTCCAGCGCCGCTGCAACGACGCCATCCGCGACATGCAGAGCAAGGGGGTCACGATCCTCTTCGTGTCGCACAGCAGCGAGCAGGTGCGCGAATTCTGCCACCGGGCGCTCCTCCTCTCCGGTGGCGGCGTCGTCGCCGATGGCGAGGTCGAGGACGTGCTTACCGCCTACGCCCGCCTCCAGATGCGCGAGCAGGACGAGACGGCGGCGGTCGAGGGTGCGCCCGCCGTCCAGGTGCTGCCGGGCGGGGACCATGCGCGCGCGCAGTTCTCCGGCGTCACCCTCCGCAATGCGGCGGGGCAGACGACGCAGCACTTCGCGCCCGGCGCGGCGATCACGATCGAACTCGCGACGATCGGCGACGCGACGATGCCGCTCGACCTGACGATCCGCTGGCGGACCCCCCTCGGCCTGCTCCTCTTCGAGACGACGCACCCCCTGCCGGTCGCGGCGGAGGGCGCGGCGCGCGATGCCTCCTGCCACATCCCCGCCCTGCCGATCCAGAGCGACGATGTGATCATCGAGGCGCTGCTGCGCGACCCGGCCAACGAGGTCGTCATCGACACCGAGGAGATCCACCTCCATCTCGACGCGCCGCACGGCCCGCTCCTCCAGGTCGCGCACGAGTGGACCGGCACGCCGGGACTGGTGCGGCCGAACGGGACCGCAGCGGAGACACCGCAACTCGTCGCCGGCGGGCGGGCCGATTGGGCGCTGCCCCCGGCGCGCCGTCCCCGCGCCGGGCAATGAGCGCGGGTGAGCGCCTGCGCGACGGTTGGCGCGCCGAGGCGGAGCGCTGGGCCACGGTCAGCGCCCACCTCCCGATCGCGGTCGGCGGGCGGCTCGGCGCGCCGCTCGGGCTCGGGCGCAAAGGGCTCCGCTATCTCCTCCGCTGGTATATCAACCCCATCGTGGAGCAACAGAACAGCTTTAACGCCGCCCTGCTGAGCCTCGATGCGCTCAACCGGGCGCGCGAGGCGGAGTTGACGCGCGAGATCGCGGCGTTGCGCGCGCGCGTGGCCGAACTCGAAGGGCGCGCGGCGGCACCGGGCGAAGCATCGGGCACCCAGGCGTGAAGCCGCTCGCCTTCTATACGCCGCTCCCACCGAGCGCGAGCGGCATCGGCCAATACAGCGCCGAACTCCTCCCCGCCCTCCTGCCGCACTACGCGATCACCGCAGTCCTGGCCGACGATGCGCCGCCCCCGACTGCGCCGCCCGCCGGGCTCGCCATCGCGCGGGACGGGCGATTCACCCCAACGGGCCCGCGCCTCTATCAGCTCGGCAACAGCCCCGAACATGCCTACATCCTGGCGCGGGCGGAACGCGAGCCGGGCATCCTCGTGTTGCACGATGTGGTCCTGCAACACCTCCACGCCTGGCGCGCGACCCACGACGGCGCTGAGGCGGCGGAGCGGTACCGTGCGGAGATGACGCGGCGTTACGGCGCAACGGGCGCGGCGGCGGCCGACGATCTCCTGCACAACCGCCCCCCCGCCCGCCCCTACGCGCAGATACCGCTCAGCGAAGGGACAGTAGAACGCAGCCTGGCGACGATCGTCCACAGTCGCTACGCGCGCGACGCGGTCCTGCGCCAGAGCCCGCATGCGAAGGTGACGGTCGTGCCGCATGGCGTGCCGCTCCTGCCACCGCTCGACCGCGCGGCGGCGCGCGCGGCGCTGGGGTTGCCGCAGGACGCGCTGATCGTGGCCGCGCTCGGCAATCTGATCCCGGAGAAACGGCTGGAGGTCGCCCTCGCCGCCTTCGCGCGCGCCCTCTACGGCGTGGATGAGGCGTTGTTCGTCGTTGCCGGCGCCGCGTCGCCGCACTACGATCCGCGCACCTTCGCGCGCTGGCAGGGCCTGGAACCGGTCACGCGCTGGCTCGGGCGGGTCGATGCGCCGACCTTCGAGGGGGTCATGGCGGCCGCCGATCTCTGCGTCAATCTCCGCTGGCCGACCGGTGGGGAGACATCCGGCAGTTTCCTGCGGATGCTGGCGGCGGGGCGCGCGACGCTGGTCAGCGACACCGGGGCCTTCGCCGAAACACCGGCTGACGCCTGTGTCACAATCCCGCTCGGCGTGGACGAGGAGGCGGCGATCGTCGCGGCGATCGTGCGGGCCGGGCGCGAGCCGGGCTGGGCGGATCGGATCGGCGCGCGAGCGCGGGAGTTCGTCGGGCGCGAGCACAGCTTCGCGCGCGCGGCGGCGGGCTACCGCGCCGTCATCGACCGAGTCGCGGCGGAGCACGTCTGAACGCGCGCAGGATGGCGAACGAGAAGGAAGGCGGCGAGATGACGGAGCAGGGCGAGCGTGAGGCGGGGTCACGGCTGGTCGTCGGGCTGATGTCCGGCACCTCGGTCGATGCGATCGATGCGGCACTGGTCCGCATCGGGCCGGGGATCAACGCTGAGCGGCGGCGGATCGAGCTGGTCGCGCAGCGCGAGACCCCGTTCGACCCGGCCCTACGCGCGGCGATCTTCGCGCTCTTCCCGCCCAATACCGGCACGATCGCCCGCCTCGCGCAGCTAGATGTGCTGATCGGCGAGGCGTTCGCGGCCGCGACGCTCGCGATGCTCGCCGACGCGGGGATAGCGCCGGAGGACGTGGACCTGATCGGCTCGCACGGTCAGACGGTCTATCACGCGGCGCACCCCGAGGCGAGCGCGGACGATCTCCCCGCCGTGCCGGTGACGGTGCAGATCGGTTCCGGGGCGATCCTGGCCGCGCGCACCGGCATCACCACCATCTACGACTTCCGTAGCGCCGATCTAGCGCTCGGCGGCGAGGCGGCCCCGCTGGTGCCGTACGTCGATTATCTGCTCCTCGGCGATGGGGAATCGCTGGCCCTCCAGAATATCGGCGGCATCGGCAACGTGACGATCCTGCGGCGGGGCCAGGGGGGATCGGGGCTCTCGGCCTTCGATACGGGGCCGGGCAATATGCTGATCGACGCGATGGCGCAGCTCACCAGCGCCGGGCAACGCGCCTTCGACGAGGACGGCGCGCTGGCGGCGCAGGGGACGGTCGCCCAGGCGCTGCTCGACGACGCGATGGAGGATCCCTTCTTCGTGCGGCAGCCGCCGAAGAGCACCGGGAGGGAGGAATTCGGCACCCTCTACGCGGCGGAGTTCGCGGCCAAGGGGCGCTCGCTCGGCCTCGCGGACGCCGATCTCCTCGCCACCGCCACGGCCCTGACGGCGCGCTCGATCGCCGACGCCTACCGCCGCTTCGTCCTGCCCGAGACGGCGCTCGATGCGGTCCTCCTCTGCGGTGGCGGCGCGCGCAACCCGACGTTGCGCCGGATGCTCGCGGCGGAACTCGCGCCCCTGCCGGTCGGCACCACCGAGGAGCGCGGTATCCCCTCGGACGCCAAAGAGGCCATCGCGTTCGCCGTGCTGGCCTACGAGACGGCGCACGGACGTCCGGGCACCCTCCCCGCCACGACCGGTGCGTCGCGCCCGGCGATCCTCGGCGCGATCGCGCCCGGTCGCCACTTCACCCTCTGGTAGCATCCACATCGAACGGTTGTCATAGAACAACGCTGCCCAGAGGCAAGACCATGCCGCCAGAGACGAGGTAAACCGATGCCCGAAGAGGAACGCGCGACGCTCGCCCTCGATCGCTTTCAGGCCGAATTCGCCACCTGGGCCGATGCCACCTTCCCGCACAGCACGCCGCGGAGTCGCGCTCGGCACCTCTTTCGCGAGGCGATCGAACTCGTCTGCGCCACGCACCAGGGCGACGATCCCGCCCTGCTCGCCAGACAGCTCGCCGCCGATCTGACGCGCGAACTGGCGAAGGAACGGGCGCGCGGCGGCGGGGTGGTGGCCGAGGAAGCCGCCGATGTCTTCCTGCTCCTCCTCCACCTGGCACAGGGGGGCGACTTCAGTTTGCTCGCTGCGGCCCACGAGAAGTACGCCGAAGTGCGCGAGCGCACCTGGGACGCGCCCGATGCGGTGGGGGTGACCGAACATCTGCGGGAGGAACGCGAGCGACCCGAGGGCGTAGAGTGAGACCGATCTGTCACAGCGATATGCAGAATGATCGACACCCTCTCGTCGAAAGGTTGTAACCCCTCCCTGCGGGTGTTTTACGACACCCGCGAAGCCCACCGACGCGGGACACAGCGCTATGCAGAACGCTTGACGCGACGATGCAGCTCAGTCCCCGGAGGGGACTTTGTGCCCGCAGCCCCTAGCCGGGACAGTGTGCCCTTCATGGGTAGTTCAATCCCGGTCCCTGGTGGGCCAGGCACCTTTCTCGATGCGGTAGCACGAAAGCGGGGCCGGGAACGTCACGTTCCCGGCCCCGCTTTCGTAATGCCCTACACGCGCGCTTTCGGTTGGATCGCTACCCGGCGCAATTCGCCTTCGCCGCTGCTCGCGGTGCTGACCCCGGCGTCGTTCCGCAGGGCGAGGTGGATGATGCGGCGCTCATTCGCGGGCATCGGCTCCAGCTGGATCTCGTGCCCGCTGCGCGCCACCTGTTCCGCGACGCGCTTGGCGAGGCCGGTCAGCGACTCCTCGCGGCGACGCTTGTACCCTTCGATGTCGACCGAGATGCGTGTCCAGTGGCCGAGGCGGCGGGTGACGAGCAGATTGACCATGTATTGTAACTGCGCGAGGTGATCGCCACGCCGCCCGATCAGCATCCCCAGGTCGCGACCGATCACATTCACGCCGATCAATGGCGGGCCATCCTGGTCCTCGTCATCGGTCACCGGTTGCGACACCACACGAGCCCGAAAGCCCATCGCCCCCAACAACTCGGTCGTCACCGTGATCGCGACCTGTGTCGGCTCGTCCGGGGCAGCCACCTGCACATTGTCGGTTGCGGGTCGCGCGGCGGGCAGCCCGACGCGGCGCGGCGCGGCATTGTGCGTGGGTTGCGCTGACTGGCCACGAACCGTCACACGGACGAGCGCTTCCTGCTCATCCCGCTCATTGCCC